>Ga0055584_100000389_pt1 | contig 41637 bp, 41 predicted proteins | sample OSDHelmetaG_FD_58716 | JGI IMG/M metagenome (GOLD analysis project Ga0055584, IMG submission 58716) | Pelagic marine sediment microbial communities from the LTER site Helgoland, North Sea, for post-phytoplankton bloom and carbon turnover... | ecosystem: Environmental > Aquatic > Marine >...
AAAAAAAACGGACCCTTATGAGCCTGACCCTTCACAATACCTATTCTGGAAAGCGGGAAACCTTTGAACCGGCAGACCCGAAGCGTGTGACCGTCTATGTTTGCGGGCCCACCGTCTACAATCATGCCCACATTGGTAATGCCCGACCGGCGGTGGCTTTTGACGTGTTGGTTCGGTTGCTGCGGCACCTTTATCCGGGCGTAGTCTATGCGCGTAACATCACTGATGTGGATGACAAAATAAACGCCGCTGCGCTGAAAGAGGGCGTGCCCATAGGTACGATCACGGATCGGTATACCGCAATTTATCATCAGGATATGGGCGCGCTTGGTGTTTTGCCGCCAGATGTGGAACCGAAGGCGACGGACCATATTGATGAGATGAAAAAGATGATCAAGCGCCTGATCGAGAAAGGCCATGCGTATGAGGCGGACGGGCACGTACTCTTTAACGTGCCGTCTTATTCAGACTATGGCCGTCTTTCCAAGCGCGATCAGGACGAAATTATTGCCGGTGCCCGCGTTGAGGTCGCGCCCTACAAACAGAATGCTTCGGACTTTGTACTTTGGAAGCCATCGACGGCTGAGCAGCCTGGTTGGGAGAGCCCGTGGAGCCACGGACGGCCCGGGTGGCATTTGGAATGTTCTGCGATGATCGAGCGTCATCTCGGCCAGACCATCGATATTCATGCCGGTGGCCAAGACTTGGTATTTCCGCACCATGAGAATGAAATTGCGCAAAGCGTTTGTGCCCATAACGGCACGCCTTTCGTGCGGTATTGGGTGCATAACGGTTTCGTTAATATCGAAGAAGAAAAGATGTCGAAGTCGTTGGGTAATGTGACGCTGGTTTGCGATTTGCTCGACCAAGCGCCCGGCGAGGCGATCCGGTACGCATTGTTGGCCGCGCACTACCGCCAGCCGCTGAGCTGGTCCACCGATGGCCTGGCGTTAGCGAAGCGAAACCTGGATCGTCTTTATGAAGCGCTGCGGTTACTAGGTGATGTGGAGCTTGATGAAATACCCACGCCCGCGCCATCGGTTATTGAAGCACTTTGCGATGACCTCAATACGCCTCAAGCAATGGCGGAAATGGCCGCTCTGGTGCGCCGCGCGAATACCGCTACTGACGATATGGCGCGTAGAAAAGCCAAGGCGGATTTGATCGGCTCCGGCATGCTGCTGGGAATTCTGCAGCAGGACCCGGACGCTTGGTTCTCGCAGGGGAGAGAAGTTGACGAGGCGGAAATCGACCAAATGGTTGAGGCGCGTAATGCAGCGCGCGCGGCGAAGAACTTTGCGGAGTCAGACCGAATTCGCGATGAGCTGGCGGCGCGCGGAATAGTTATTGAGGACAAGCCTGAAGGTACCACCTGGCGGGTGACCAGCTGAGGGTTAGACCCCAGCTGCCCCGACGGTCAGTCCACCACACACATGTAGTGTTTGTCCGGTCATGTAACTTGCCCCGTCAGATACCAAATATGAAACCGCATGCGAGATGTCTTCGGGTACACCCAACCGTCTGACCGGCATGGCGTCTACAAGCTCCTGATACTTATCGGAGCCTGGAGGATGGTTGCGGAGGAAAAGTGCGGTCTGGATTGGCCCTGGTGACACATTGTTGACCGTGATGCCGAACGGACCCAATTCCAACGCCCAGACCCGTGAGAAAGCCACAAGGCCAGCCTTGGCGGCGGCATAGGCGGTACGTTCTTCTTTTCCGACCATGGCGCGCGAAGCCATGTTTACGATGCGGCCGCGTTTTTTTTCCTTCATGCCAGCGATGACGGCTTGGGAGCAAATCAAAGCGCCGCGCAGATTGACGCTGATCTGTTTGTCGAAATCGGCGAGCGTCGTCCCCTCGGCTGTTGCGGGTAATGAGTACCCAGCATTGTTCACGAGATTATCCACCGGATGCTCGGCAACGATATCGGCCAGCGCATCGATGACCGTGTCGTCATCTTCCAAATCGACCTTGTAGTAGGGGCCGGGAAAGGGCTCGTTCGGGTCGCTGCGGGCAATTCCGACAACCGTATGGCCGTCTTCTGCCAGGCGCTTGGCGATGGCAAGGCCGATGCCTTTGCTGGCGCCGGTAACCAATGAAATTTGTGGCATGTAAATTCTCCCTCGTGACCTCTAACACCATGAATGCGATATCACTGTCAATTTGATCTCATAACCCGAGCTGGCAAATATCATCTGTCTGTGTTTCAAAGACCGGAAATTCGACGAATGCGGGGAAAGGAAACAACCGTGGAAATTGAGAAGAACTTATTCAAACGTGCGATCCAAAAGAACGAGAAGCAAATCGGCCTTTGGACCGGGTTGGCCAATCACATGTCGATGGAGATATTGAAGGATTCCGGTTTCGAGTGGATTCTGATCGATATGGAGCATTACCCAAATGAAGTGCCACTTTTGGCGGGCCAGCTACAGGCCCTGACCGGCGGCACGGCGACGCCCATCGTGCGCCCCCCCTGGAATGACCCTGTTTGGGTGAAACGCGTCTTGGACCAAGGTGTGTTCAGCTTGTTGTTTCCCATGATCCAAACCGCAGAAGAAGCGGAACGGGCTGTATCGTCCACGCGCTACCCGCCGGAGGGCATTCGCGGGGTTTCCTATAATCATCGCGGCAATCGCTTTGGTCGGGTGACGGATTATCTCGATCGGGTCGAGGATGAGCTTTGCGTGCTGGTGCAGATCGAAACCCGAAAAGCGCTCAGTAACGTTGAAGCAATCGCATCGGTTGACGGTGTGGACGGCGTGTTTTTTGGACCTGCCGACCTTTCCTGCGATATGGGCTACCCCGGCCAGCTCGGTCATCCGGACGTTTCTGCAGCGATTCTCGAGGGACACGAGAAGGTTCGTAAGATCGGCAAGCCGACCGGTATTCTCACAGGCATCGAGAAGGACGCGAAGATGTTTATCGAGGCGGGGATGAGTTTCGTCGCGGTGGGATCGGATTTGGCGCTGTTAGCGCGCGGCTCCGAAGCATTGCGCGCGAAATTCGACTGAGGATTGCGATATGACAAATAAGGTTCTCATTCTTGGGAAGATTCACGATGGCGGTGTGCAAATGTTGCGCGATGCCGGTGGTCTCGAAATCGTGGAAATGAAGGAGCACGTTCCGGAAATCTTTGACGAGTTGCCTGATACGGACGCCATCATTGTTCGAATGACCAAAATCACCCGCGAGGTTGCCGCCGCCGCACCGAACCTCAAGATCGTCGCCCGTCACGGCGTCGGCTATGAGGCGGTCGATGTGGACGGTCTCACCGATCATGGGGTGCCGCTGACAATTACCGGCGACGTTAACTCGGTTGCGGTGGCCGAACATACGTTGGCACTGATGCTCGCGTTGGCAAAACAAGTGGTGACTTACGACCGTGCCGTTCGCAATGACAACTTTGCCATCCGCGATGGCTTCGATAGCACGGAGCTTTCCGGCAAGACGGCATTGCTCGCAGGGTTTGGCCGAATTGGCCGTGCTTCTGCGCAGCGCGCCGGGGCATTTGGCATGCGGGTTATGATTGCCGATCCGTTTGTGACCAAAGATCAGGTGGAGGCGGAAGGTTATGTCCACGCGCCTGATTTTCGCGCCGCCTTGCCCGAAGCGGATTATGTTTGCATCCATGTGCCCAAGACGCCCGAGACGACCAATCTAATTTCGACTGATGAGTTGAAGGCCATGAAGGAAAGTGCCCATGTGTTGAACGTGTCGCGTGGCGGCATCGTTGATGAGGCAGCGCTTTATATCGCTCTTAAAGAGGGATGGATCCGTGGGGCGGGGCTTGATGTGTTTGACCCCGAGCCGCCGTTACAGAACAATCCGCTCTTAGAACTCGATAATATCGTCGTCAGCCCCCATTGCGGTGCTTTTACTGAGGAATGCGCCCAGCGGATGGCGGAGGCCTGTGCGCGGTCGGTTTTGGACGCGTTAGACGGTAAGTACGATCCAGCATTGGTCATCAATAAAAAAGCCCTGCCGGCATAACCGACAGGGCTTTGAGTATTAGAACCGGCCTTGTGCCGGTTTTTATACGTGTTAGGCGTCGATTTTGCGCCAGGAGCAATACTCGTCCTGGATAACGCGAACATCCATGCCTGGGCGACGGTCTACATAGGTGTAGCCGTTTTTCAGCACCATTTTGATGTTCTCGCGAGGCTCAAGCACCTTAATGTTCTTGCTCGGGTCGCCATCGACCACGACGATGTCGGCGATCTTGCCTTTTTCCAACGTGCCGAGATCGTCGTCTAGATGCAGCGCGCGAGCAGCGTTACGTGTGGCGGTTAAGATCGCGTCCATCGGCTTCATGCCGAGTTCCACATAGGTGACAAGCTCGCTGCCATTGCTGCCGAAGTCAGGCTCGAAGCCCATATCCGTACCCATGGCGATATTGGCGCCGGCTTTGTAGAGCTTCTGGAAGGTCTTGAAGCAGTCTGGTTGGATCTGTTTCATTTTATCGAGCGTAAACTGAGGTGTGCCGATTTCGCGGCGGATATCAATAGCGTGATCCGTGCGATGTGACAGGGTCGGCGTAATCGGAATTTGCGTCTCGACGATTTTGTCCACCGCTTCGTCATTGTTGAACACCATGTGCTCCAACGTATCGGCGCCGGCCTCAATGGCAATCAGCTGCGCTTCTGGTGTGAAGCAATGAATGGCACAATGTTTATGTTGCATGTGCGCTTCTTCGCAGGTGACACGCAGTTCTTCCGGTGTGTGATTGCGAATGTCGGGCTCTTCCTTATCGGTCCCGCCACCGCCGGACGCACAGGTCTTCAGCCAGTCAACACCGGCCAGCAAATTCTTGCGGGCGAGTTTACGCATTTCATCGGGACCGTCGGCTGTCGCTTCAGGATCGCGGCGTGCGGCGCGTGGGTTGATCAAATCGAGATGCGAGCCAGTGCCGACTGTGAAGGCGGCGCTGATGATGCGCGGGCCGGCGAAGATACCAGCATCGATGGAGTCACGCACGGCGCAGGACTGTTGGGTCATAAGGCCATAAGAGGACATGAAGCCAAGATCGCGCAGCGTGGTGAAGCCCCGGTCGAGACACATTTGACCGTGGAACAGCATGTACATTTGCTGCAGTTCCGAAGTGGTCTCCCACTGGGCAACACGATAATTTTTGAAGGTAAGGTTGTTGTACATGCACAGATGGATGTGAAGATCCATCATGCCCGGCATGACAGTGTATTTGGAGCAATTGATGACTTCGGCGTTCTTTGGGATTTTTACATCCTTTGCCGGCCCAACTGCTGTGATGCGATCATCCTTGATTAGGATGACGGCGTTTTTAACGGTTTTACCGCCGTTACCGTCGATTAAAGTACCGCATTTAATCGCTTTAACTTTTGCTGCCATATTCATTCTCCCGCCTTTATTAATCGTGCGCGTGTTGCACTATGCACCCAGGTGTTTCACCTGTTGAAACTGTGTTGAACCGATTTCTACTAACGACGACGCCTCTGCGTCAATGAGTTTCGGCTATCGATATAGATTAATCAAAGTGGATTGGTTGCTTTGTCGCTGCTGATGCGACCGTCGCTTCCAGAAGTTCCACGCCATGGATCACATCTTCGAGGGGTACAGGATAGGGCGTGTTGTTCTGTACATAATCGGCGAAACCGTCCAGCTCCGCGCGCTCAATATCAATCCCTTCATAATCGGTAATCTCCGGTTGCTGACGCAATTTGCAGGTCGCAAGCGTGCTTTCGCCCCGCATCTCAGCCCAGCCTTCCGAGCCCGCCACATGGAACCGCCAATAATTTGCGGTGACGGCTATACAAGAGAGAGTGCCGGTAGCGCCGCCCTTAAATCTCATGTTTAAGCCGGTGCAATCGTCGCGGTCTGTATCAAGAATGCGTGTTTCGCTAAATGCATCGAGTGTTTTTACGTGGCCAGCTGCCATTAACATAAGGTCCAGCACATGCATGCCTTTGCCGCACATGACACCTGCAGGGTTTTCCTCCCGGGTTGAGCGCCAACCTTCGCGTTGGTCATACCCGGCATGGCCTGAATGCGCGCCTTCCACATGAAGGATGGTGCCAAGTTCGCCACTTTCGATCATCCCGCGAATTTTCATCAAAGCGGGATTAAAGCGCCGATTAAAGGCCACGGAGAGTTTGACGCCGGCCTTGTCGCAAGCTTCGACGGCGGATAGGGCGCTTTCTTTGGTCAAGGTGAAGGGCTTTTCGCAGAACACATGTTTGCCGGCTGCTGCGGCTTGCTCCACATGCTCGCCATGGGCGGAGTGACCGGTTGCAATGATCACTGCCTCGATATCGTCGCGCTTTAATATTTCTGCATAATCGTTCGAAATCGGGATGCCGGTCTTATCAACGAAGTCCGTATATTTCGACGGATCACGGGTCACCATTTGAGCGATTTTGATTTTGTCACTTTTTTCGTGAACCGATCGCACGAGGGTTTGCCCCCAATTTCCAAGGCCGAATATGGCGGTGTTGAGCATACTTCCTCTCCCTACATAAATTTTAACCGACGGAAATACCCTGGACTCTTTAGCCCGGTTCTAGGTATGACTGATGGTATACTTGCTCTATAATGAAGCGATGGTTTACTAGGTAAACCGACCTAATTCAATCGGAACAAAAGCCTTTAAAGGCTAGATTAACTTGGAGGAAGACTAAGAATGGCGAGTGAAACGAAAACCGAAGGTGCTCAAAAAGCCGGTGAAGGCGTCGTTACATGGCCGATGGCCGACGTTGAAAAAGTAGCGGCAGGCACGGGCTACTCCACATCGCATGGCGGTGTTGTCGAAGGCGAGCGGATGCTTGTGGGCTATATCCACAAAGCACGCGGCACCGGCTCTCGCATGCATTCTCATCCAAATGAACAATTCAATTTCGTCATCCAAGGAACCTTGATGGGCGAAATCGACGGTATTCCGTTTAAGGCGCCTAAGGGCACGCTCATTCACGTGCCGGCAGATGCGGCGCATCAGATGGTTGCGGATCCAGACGATGAGGACGTTATCTTTTTGGCGCTTAAAGATACTTCGCACGGAATTATTGGTAAGGCGGTAGACGGCAAGATGACCGGCCCGCATTACGAAGCAGGATTTACCGGCGGCACTATTGACGACCGCGATAAATAGCCGGCCAGTCGAAAAAAAAGCTAAATTCTCATCAACATAAAGTTCAAGTGATTTCACAAGGGAGGAGTTCCATGGACATGACAAAACTTCATAAGGTTTTACCGAGCGCAATTGCGCTTGTCACAGTGGGTGCTTTATCGACACCTGTGCTCGCAGACAAATATCCGTCGAAGCCGATCGAGCTTGTCTGTACCACGTCGCCCGGTTCCGGCGCGGCACAGTGGTGCCATATGGTTGCCCAGAACCTTGCGAAAAAGAGTGCGCTTGGCATACCGGTCAATGTGTCGTTCAAAAGCGGCGGTTCCAATCATGAACCGGTTGTTTACACACAGAGTAAGCCTGCTGATGGTTACACTCTTATGCATTTCGCAGCGAGCTTCACCGGCTACTTCAATTTGCCGCATTTTAAATACAGCAATAAGGACTTCGACATCGTTGCCCGTATGGAACAGCATCTTTATGCCATTGCGGTTCGGGCTGACAGTCCATTCAAGACCTATAAGGACGTGATTGCGTATGCGAAGAAGAACCCAGGCCGCATCGCCATGGGGAGCAATAAGATTGGCTCGATCCATCATCGTCATCAGGAATTGTTGCATCAGACCCAAGGCGTAAAAATTCGCTTCGTCCCGTACAAAGGTACCGGTGACGTTGTGAAAGACGTTATGGGCGGCCATCTCAAAATTGGTATGGCGCAGCCTGGTAAATGGTCCCGCCATATGAAGTCCGGCAAAGCGCGGACCCTCTTGCTGCTGAACGAAACACGCTTAGGCGGCGACGTTTGGAGTAAAATCCCCGTGCCGAGCGATCTTGGCATCAACTACAATATTCCCCATCAATTCCAGGGCTTTATGGTGAAAAAGGGGACCCCGAAGGATCGTGTCGCGACGCTGCAAAAAGCGCTTTCCGGCATTTCCAAGTCCAAGGCATACAAAAAGTACGTAAAAAGGCAGGCGCATGTCATTCCGGCCTTCGCTGGCGACACAGAAAAGCTGAATAAAGAATTTGCCGACGGCACTGCCGCGACGCGGAAGTTGATGGTGAATTTGGGAATTCTGAAAAAGTAATCTGACTCGTAGCTTTCATTACGATACGATGGCTTGCCACACCCGTATTCTTTAATGGGTGTTAAAAATGGAGAAGCTTTAAGACCTCTCGGCATGTTTGCCGTGACGATAAAGACAATTACACTAATCGGTCGAAAAGGCCGGCCATCAATCGAAATATTCACGCGATTTCAAAAGGGAGGAAACCCATGAAGTCCACACAAGTTCGACAATTACTACCGGCAGCTCTCGGCCTCGCGGCTGTGAGCCTTCTGGCAGCCCCTGCGGCGGCGGCAAAGTTTCCGTCTAAGCCTATAGAGCTGATTTGCTCGACCTCGCCGGGTTCCGGCGCGGCTAGTTGGTGCCATATGGTGGCCGCTAACCTGCAAAAGAAAGAATTCCTGGGCGTGCCTGTGAATGTGCTGTTCAAGAGTGGCGGTTCGAACCATGAACCGGTGGTCTATGTGCAAAACAAGCCTGCAGACGGTTATACGCTGTTCCATATTTCGGGCAGCTTTACCGGCTATTTCAATCTGCCGCATTACAAATTCGGTCCGCAAGATTTCGATATGCTCGCCCGTATGGAACGGCATATCTATGCGTTGGCAGTACGCGCCGACAGCCCGTTCAAGACTTATAAAGACGTGGTTGCTTACGCGAAAAAGAACCCGGGCAAACTGGCTTTAGGCAGTAATAAGATCGGTTCGATCCATCATCGCCACCAAGAGACCCTGCATCAGACGCAAGGTCTGAATATTCGTTTTGTGCCGTATAAAGGCACCGGCGACGTGGTGAAGGACGTCATTGGTGGACATCTCAAAATAGGATTTGCTCAACCAGGTAAGTGGGCACGTCATGTTAAAGCCGGTAAGGCGCGGGTTCTGTTGCTGTTAAATGAAACTCGGATGACGGAAAAGCTGTTCAAGGATGTACCTGTGCCGACTGATCTCGGTATCAAGTATAATATCCCGCATCAGTTCCAGGGCTTCATGGTGAAAAAGGGCACTCCGAAAGATCGGATTGACACTCTACAAAAGTCCTTGAGCAAAATTTCGACGGTGAAAGCCTACAAGAAATACATCAAGAAGCAGACGCACGTGATTCCGGATTATAACGGTGACACGTCTAAGCTCAACGCAGAGATGGCTGCCGGGACGAAGAAAACCCGTAAGCTGATGGTCAAATTGGGCATCCTGAAGAAATAGTTTGGATCAAGCGAAATTGATGGGGCGGGGGTCTTGTGTGCCCCCGATCCTATCACGCTTCGCCCGGCATTTTCAAAATACGGGCGGCTCCAAGCTACATGTTTGAGGCTTTAGAATGGAAATAATAACAAACCGGCGCAAGGCGACGTTGGTTGCGACTTTAATTCTGACTGTATTGTTCGCGTATTTGTTCTGGCGGACGGTCAGCTTCTCACCGCCTGTGTTGCCCGGATATCCTGGGGACTCATTTTTCCCGCGTTTGATTCTCGGTTTCGGCCTGATTTGGTGCGCTCTTCTACTTTACACGTCGATTTTTGCCCGAACGACAGGCGTAGAGGACGACGAAAAAGAGGTTAATTTTCCTACAGCACCGGTGGCATTGATTGGCGTATACGTTCTTGTCTTTGTGAATGTGCTTCCAATAATCGGCTTCGAACTGTGTAGTTTTATATTGATGTTCTTGCTGCTTATCACACGTTGGCACGGGGAACTGAAAAACCGAATAATTAAAGTATCGCTGGTTTCGTTAGCCACGACGGTGGTTTGCTACGTTTGCTTCGTTTTGTTGCTTAACGTGAGCTTTCCGCTGTTGTTCCTTCCAAACTATATTAATTTTTAGGACCGTTTGATGGACGTTACTGGAAATATTGTTCCCGCTTTAGGGCTCGTTTTTGGACTTCATTCGCTAGCTTGGATTCTGCTTGGCGTATTTTTGGGCATCATTCTGGGAGCGTTACCGGGTTTTGGTAGCTCTCAAGCGCTGGCACTGCTGTTTCCGGTTACGTTCGGCATGTCCGCACCGGATGCGATTTTGTTTTGTTGCGCGGTTTATTCGGCGGCTGAATATGGCGGTTCTATTCCGGCGATTTTAATACGTACGCCAGGCACGCCAGCGGGCGCGATAACCGTGCTCGACGGTTACGAAATGACCAAGCAAGGCATGCCCTACCGGGCCCTTAAAATATCTTTATTTTCCGGCGTATTCGGGGGGGTAACCAGCACCCTGATCTTTTTAATTGCTGGCACTGGATTGGCTTTGTTAGCGCTGGAATTTGGCCCAGGCGAGATGTTTGCGCTCGGCATATTCGGACTGTCAATTATAGGTGGATTTTTCGGTAAGGAGCCCTCGCGCGGATTTTTGGCGACTGCCATTGGTCTGTTGCTGGCTACTGTAGGCAGCTCTAGATTCGGTGGCCTCCGGTTTACGTTCGATTACGGGCCTTTGATGGATGGTATTCCACTCGTTGTGATCGTCATTGGGTTGCTCGCTGCGCCTGAGGCGTTCCGATTGCTGATTGAACATGGGGATACCGCAAAGGACGCTACAACGGACGGCCCAGCCGTACCGGACCGTATGGCTGATATTGATCCCGAAAAGAACCGCTTTACTTGGGCCGACGCGAGATATCTGCTGCCAACGTGGATTCGCAATTCCTTGATCGGGACCGCTATTGGCGCCATTCCCGGTGCCGGGGCTTCGGTCGGCGCACTTATTGCGTACAACGAAGAGCGGCGATGGAACAAACGTCGGCGTCCGGAAGAGTTTGGAACCGGTATTCCCGAGGGTATTGCGTCCCCGGAGACCGCCAATAATGCAGTTGTCGCCGGTACGCTGGTCCCGTCACTGGCCCTCGGAATTCCTGGGTCGGGGACCGCGGCAATTTTAATGGGTGTGCTTGTTATCAAGGGCATCGTTCCGGGCCCTGGCCTTTTTGAAGAGCAAACGGCGATGATTTTGGCGATTTTCATCGGACTATTCGTCGCCAACGGATTTATGTTTGGCGTTGGCTTTTGGGGGGCTCGGGTTTGGGGGCAGGTGGCCCGTATTCCACGTCGTTTGTTAGGGCCATTCGTGCTTATCATGATCATCATTGGCACTTACGCCTTTAAGAATTATGCACCCCATGTGGTGATGGTTTTGGCTATTGGCGCAATTGCTTACTATTTTGAAAAAATCGACATTCCACCGGTCCCGATTATGCTGGCCTTTGTTATGGGGCCTATTGTGGAAAGTAATTTAAACTTGGCCATGACCATTCATCGTGGCGATCTGATGGTTGTTTTGTCGCGACCGATCACAATCACCATTCTTGTTTTTTCTTTAGTGACAGTGATTTATGGCTTTATGCGTACGAAAACGAGCCTTCAGGAGAAAGAAGGCGGTTGAGTTTAGGTATTACAATTGAGAGAATGAATTAATCCGGGAGAGCAATCATGAGAGGAAACGCGAAAATGAAAATGGTCAAGTTGGTGGGAGCGGCAGCAATCTGCCTGGCGCTCGTAACACCCGTCTCCGCCATGGAGACAGAGATTTCGATTGCGTTTAACGCACCGAAAAAATCTGCCATGGACAAAGCCATTAAGGGCTTCATTAAAGATGCGAATGCCGCTTTGGCTGGCAAAGCCAAAATCGTTCGCTTCAAGAGCAAAAAAGGCGGCAAAAACGATGCGAAAGTCGTCAAGAAGCTCAAGAAGGGTAAGCTCGATATTGGTATTGTGTCGATCAACGCCGCCAAGGCAGTGCGTAAGCCGTTTGGCGCTTTTGAAATGCCTTGGTTGATTACGGACTCCGCGCAAGCGAAGACCCTGTTGAGCAAGAAAAAAGGCGTTGGCAAAAAGATCAAAACTTGGACGAGCCGGTCTAAATTTGTGTTGGTGGGCACGATGACCCGTGGGTTCCAGTATCTGGCAACTTACGAAAAGAAGTTCACCAAACCTTCAGATTTGAAAGGCCTTTGGATCAATGCGGCTAATCGTGGCTATACCCAAAAGGCTTTGAAAGCCTATGGCGCCAAGCCTGGTAACAGTGATGGCCTCGTTGCCTCGTTGAAAGCTATTTCGAAAAAGCGCAAGGGCTACCAAACTGCTCCGAAATATGTCTCCAACGTGCCAATCACTTTCACCCCCGCAATGATCATCTTCAGCAAAGAGAACAAGAAGTTAAAGAGTCTCTTGATGAAGAAGGTCACCACAAAGAAGGGTAAGACCAAGTGGAAGTGGAATGATCTTGGCAAGCAAATCGCTAAAGCTGCTAAGAAAGCTGCCAAGAAAAGCTTTAAAGGCGCCGCAGCGAACGATCAGAAAGCTTGGGAAAAGATCAATAAAAGCAAAAAGCTTTCCGTCACAAAGATTGACTTGGATGCGTTTCGCGAAGCGAGTGTTCCACTCTACCATAAATACGAAGGTTTCGTGAATGGTGGTTTCGGTACGATGAACCAAATTCGCAAAATCGCTGGCACGAACGCCGGCAGCTAAGTTAAGTCGAACAGTTCAATTAAAGCCGTCCCGGGAAACCGGGGCGGCTTTTCTTATTTGGGGTCTGCGGTCCCGAAGGCGCTCATGGCCGCGACAAACCGTTTATAGGCTTCCGGGTCGAATGGAGCATCTGGGTTCATGCCGCCCGCAGGCGTGGCATCAAGATCAAGCGCGTCTAGCGTGCGTTCTAGTGCGGCGCGATCGAGGTCGTGGGTGATGAATACAATCCGCGAACGGCGGTCATCGGTCGGCCATTTAGGCAGCGAAATCGGGTCGTGAAACAGATGCTGGACCGCGTGTATCACGATGGGTTCGCCATTAACGTTGAGAAGCCCTTTGACGCGGAGCAACTGTGGACCACGAAAGCCCGCCAGCATATTGAGCCAAAGCTTCAGTCCGTCCGGTTTAATCGGTTTGTCGCGAAAGATTGCGAAACTCTTAATCGTTTCATCATGATGAGAATGGTTGTGATGTGCATGGTCATGATCATCGTGGCCATGGTGATGGTCGTGATCATGTTCAGCACAGTCGTCATGGAAAGCGTCTTCGCGGAGCCATTCTTTGATATCGGCTTCGCGGTCGCCTGTCGCTTCGATGCCGATATTCAACAATCGGTAAGGGTCCACATCCCCATGTGAGACTTCTTGTATATCTGCGCCGGGGTTTAGTTTCGCCAGGCGCATGCGGATATCCTCGATCATAGTCTTATCGGCTATGTCGGTTTTACTAAGGACTATGCGGTCGGCGACTGCGGCCTGTTTTACGGATTCAAAATGAGTGTCGAGTTGGCCGCTCCCATTGACCGCATCAACGACAGTGACGACGCTGTCGAGCACAAACCAAAGGGGAATCAATTCGTCACTCAAGATGGTGAGCAAGATTGGGGCAGGATCTGCAAGACCCGTGGTTTCAACAACAACTCGTTCAAAAGCAGGGATTTCGCCCTTTTGACGTTTGATTAGCAGGTCTTTCAGCGTGTCGACGAGATCTCCACGGATGGTGCAACAGAGACAACCGCTGTTGAGCAGAACCATTTCGTCATCGTCGGTGGGTGTTTCAACCAACATGTGGTCGAGACCTATCTCACCGAACTCATTTACGATGACAGCGGTGTTGCCCATATCTTTGTGCTGAAGAATGCGCGACAAAAGGGTTGTTTTACCGCTTCCCAAAAAACCGGTTATTAAAACGACCGGCAGGCGTCGGCCATCGGGCCCAATTTCTTTAATTTCAGTCATAGTTGCAAGTGGGTATCAGGCAGTCCTGGCGTGGTCAAGTCCCGTAAATCCGAGTTCGGCGCTAATATCATCAGATGTTTTGATAAGCCACGGTGCCATTTGCTTCATTTTCGCGACCGACATACGAACTTCAGGTCCACGAACAGTCAGCGCCGCGACGATCTGTTTGTCGGCACCGAAAATTGGCGTTGCTAAAGCGGACGCACCGGTGGTCACGTCGCTAATGGAAAAATCATATCCGCGCTCCCGGACACTTTCCAAGTGACTGAGCAGTAATTTTCGGTCAGTGATACCAATGTCGGTAACCGGCTTTAATCCTGTTTGTTCGATGACCCGGTCCGCCTCTTGCGGGGACATATAAGCCATCAATACTTTACCGGAAGCACCGGCATGAATTGGATTAGCGGTCCCAATTGTCGGAACGACGGTTAATTCTTGATTTTGCGCGGGAATGGATTCGATGCAGATCCGTTCCAAATCGCGGGGGCAAATCAAGCAGACGGTCTCGTTTACTTTTTCTGAGAGCGCCCGGAGATAGGGGCCGCAAACTTGGCGAATGTCATTTCGCCACGAATTAGAGAGTTTGGATAGGTTCGCGCCGCCGGAGTAATTCTTGGCAATCGGATCTTTTTGCACCAATTTTGATACTTCGAGTGTGGCCAGCAGCCGCAGTACGGTGGCTTTATCTAAATCAATGCGCCGTGAAATTTCCGACAATCCGAGCGGCCGATCACTCTGCGTTACGACAAATAGGACAGAAATTGCCCTTTGCACGGATTGTACGGTTTTCATTGGAAGTTGCCTCTGCTCTGCGCACCATTATGTGCGCTTGAATTTTTAAGATTATAAACAACCTTCAGAGTAATAGCACGAATTGTTTCACATCATGAACCGATAGCGCGCGGCATTATTGATGCTTAAAGAAAAAGCCGGTCCGCAAATAGCGAGAACCGGCTTTTGAAATTAGAGTATTGGCGAGGTTAGGCTGCTTTTGCCCCCTGACTATCGATCAAGTCTTCCAAATGATCATTGGATCGGACCGCGGCAAACCGAACCGGGTCTTCCTTGGTCGAGGTGAACTTGTAGGGTGACCCTTTTGGGATTTCGATGATATCGCCCGTCGTGACTTGCTTGGAGTCATTGCCCACGGAGAAATCCATGGAGCCTTCGAGAACATAGTAGAACTGCTCATGGTCGCTGGCATCGTGGGTTTCTTCATGGCCATTAGGAAGCTCATACAAGCCGAATGCAGAGCGCGCGCCCTCTATCCAGGTAATTGAGGTGCCTGCCCTAAACGGTGTGTCTAAGGCTTCGAGCAAGGGATAGTAGCAATTTGGAATCCCGTCCACGATCGCTTGAGATTCACCCTCTTTCTTTTTCTCATGTTCGCCGGTATCAACGATGTTTTGTGAGTACTCCATGGTCGGGGCTTCATCGGGCAGCGCTTCATCTTCGGCGACGCCGACGACCCCCCAGGTCTGGTCTTTGATGTAGAGATAGGCGAGGGGGCCGTCTTCTGTGGCTTTCATGGAATGGCGTGCGTTCGGTGGCACCAATACGAAGGTGCCTTGATCCACCACTCGGCGGTCTTTACCGACGACAGCGTTGATCTTCCCGAGCACCGGAAAAATAAGCAACTCGTTTGGGTGATAGTGCAATTCCGAGCCTGTGCCAGCACGCTTTTGGTTAAGGCAGTAGTAAAGATATTTGCCTTCGATAATCGGCGCTTCAGCCGTCGACAGATGTGGTGTTAACAATACATTTTCATATTCTTCGAACCGATGAAACGGCATGGAATTCCCTCCCGAATTTGTCGTTGGTGCGATGCTAAGTGAGTAATTCACCCCGTGCACCGGCATTGGCGGCGGATATTATTGAGCGGCCTTGGTCAGGTCAAATAAAACTGTTTAAGCCGTTGCTTGATCTGGAGAATTGCCTTGACTATGGGCACTTCTGGCGACAAAATCTGTGGCAACTGGTGGGTCACCTAGTGAAACCATTGGAAAGTGACAAGGCGCGAAGCGCTGATATGGGAGGTAGATTTTGTCGGGTATTAAAACCCGGTGTATCCTCCTTAGTTTTTAGCGGTTTCGTCTTCGTAGAAACCACAAACTCCGGTAGGGAGGAACTACATGTTCAAGATTTCCCAAAAATTTATTGCTTATGGCGCAGCTGGTCTTGCTGCGTTTGCTTTCGCATCCGCCCCGGCACAAGCTGCTTGGAAACCAACTAAAGAAGTTGAGTTGATCGCGCATGTGAAGACTTCTTCGTCAACCTATGCTTTTGCATCTGCTGTTTTATCAGCTCTGAAGGCAGAAAAATTGATGCCTAAGGGTGTAAGTCTTCGTTCGGTTCGCGGCTCCCGCGGTGGTAAAGCGCGTGCTTATGTTGGCGTTAAGAACAAGGGCAACCCGCACATGATGCAGGCGTTGACCCCGTCGCAGATTAATAACCCGATCTTGGCGAAATCCAAAGTCGACTACAAACTGTTCCGCGGCATCGCCATGATGGTGGTAACTCCGTTGAACATCGCCGTTAATGTGAAGTCGCCCTACAAATCCATGCAAGATATTGTTGACGACGCTAAGAAGCGTCCAGGCAAAGTCATTCACGGTGGTGGCGCGTTCGGTAACGTTGCGTCCTTGGTTGGCGAACTATGGTCCCGTGAAGCGGGCTTCAAGCATGTTTATGCCGCTTTTGAAAAGCAGGGCATGCTCGAATTGCTTGGCGGTCATGTTGCATTCGGCATGCACAACCCGGCCCAGATCGACAAATTCGTAAAAGCTGGCAAGGTTCGCATTGTGGCGGCTTCTGAGAAGCTCGGCTCCTATCCGGACGTCAAGACTTTCAAGGAATCTGGCTTTAACTTCCCGATCCTGAAGCAGTATCGTGGTTGGTGGCTGTCGAAGGACGTGTCTGATGATGCCGTCAATTACTATATCGGTATTATGGATAAAGTCCGCAAAAGCGACAGCTTCAAGAAGTATGAGAAAAAATTCAACATGACCTCTACATGGGTCACGGGTAAAGACCTCGATGCCATGCTTGCGAATGAGTACAAAAATTATCTCAAGCTCGACACCGAACTCGACCTGATCGGTAAGAAGAAAAAGAAGAAAAAGAAATAGGCTTCGGCTCTAAAATTAGGCCGAGATGGGACGCTGCCGGGCAATAGCTCGGCAGCGTTTCTTCCTAAAATAGTAAAAAACAGTAATTACACGCTTATTTAAATAAAACATAAGTATAGGTGTGGGGGAAATGAGTAAAGTATTAGCATTTTTTATGGTGGGCGATAGGTTTCTTGTCACAATATTTTCCATTTTACTTAGTGTGTATGGGCTGGAGACACTAAATATTCATCAGGCTGCCGGTGAAGGCATGGTGCATTCCGCTTCATTTCCCCGGGTTATTACGGGCTTCGGTCTCTTGCTTGTGGTGCTGTTCTTTATTCAACGTGGCACCAAAGACCTGGAAGGCCTGGATATCAAAGCCAAGATCGCTGAAGAGATGGTTGATCTTATGCCGCTGTGGCTTGCAGTGGTCTATGTAGCCTGCTTCGAGTATCTCGGCTTTCTTACGGCAACGTTCCTCTATGTCACCGTGACGATGAAGTATCTCGGTCAAAAGACGTGGCAAGGCTCGGCCGGGTTTGGCTTCGGGCTGACGGTTACTTTGTTTTCTGTTTTCTATTACGGGCTGCTAGGCGAATTGCCACGCGGCGAACTCATTAAACTTCACGAATGGTTACCCTTCCTTGAGGATATCCGTTCGGCGATCACAGGATAAGTGCGATGACGAATACCTGGGATCTTTTGTTGCAAGGCTTCGCTGTCGCGTTTCAGACGAAGTACATTATTTATGCGGTAACCGGTTGTTTCTTAGGCACTGTGATTGGTGTTTTACCGGGCGTTGGCTCGGCTGGCGCGCTGGCTATGATGTTACCCATCATTTTCAAGCTCGACCCCACCGGCGCAGTGATGATGCTGGCCGCGACCTATACGGGCGTGATGTATGGTGGCTCGACGGCCTCAATTCTGCTCCGTGTTCCGGGCGACACATCGGCGGTGGTGGCCTGTCTCGACGGACACGAGATGGCGCGCCAAGGCAGGGCCGGTCCGGCACTATGTATCGCGGCGATCGGCTCTTACATTGCTGGTACCATTGCCGTTGTTGGCTTGATGCTGTTAGCGCCGCCATTGGCGGAACTGGCTCTTCAGTTCACCGCACCTGAATATTTGATGCTCTATGTCTTCGGTTTGACCGCAGTTGCTTCGTTCGCGAGTGACTCGCTCATCAAGGCACTCATGGCGATGTGCCTCGGGCTGATGATTGCGACCGTTGGCGAAGACATTATGACCGGCATTCGACGTTACACCTTTGGCCATGAGGCGCTGTGGGATGGCATTGCGTTCCTCGCGGTCACGCTCGGCCTGTTTGCGGTCTCCGAAGTATTGGTTAACGCCAAGAAGCTTAAAGAGGATTCGCTTGGCAAAGTCCTTGAGCATCGCATCTACATTAAATTGTCTGAAGTCAAAGAAAGCATGGGCGCGATTTTTCGCGGCGGCACGATCGGGTTTTTGATCGGTGTTTTGCCGGGCGCGGGCGCTGGTATTGCTTCCTTCGTGTCCTATAGCATCGAACGTCAGATGCATGAGACGCCGGAGAAATTCGGCACCGGTGTTATCCAAGGCGTGGCGGGACCTGAAAGCGCTAACAATGCGGCTAGCGCTGGTTCCTTTGTTCCGATGCTGGCACTCGGCGTGCCGGGGTCTGCGACAACCGCCGTTATGCTGGGCGCGTTTTTGATACTCGAGATAGATGCGGGGCCGATGTTGTTCCAAGAACGACCTGATATTGTATGGTCGTTGATTGCGGCACTCTATATCGGCAACGTGATACTGCTCATTTTGAACCTGCCGATGATCGGCGTCTTCGTTCAGATATTGAAGCTGCCAATGCGGCTGTTGCTGCCACTGATCATCGTTATCTCCATAACAGGCGTCTATCTCAGCGATGGATTGGTTTGGTCAATTTCGTTCCTGCTGCTGTTCGGCTGCGTTGGCTATTACATGCGGGTCTATGGCTTTCCGTTGGCCCCTGTCATTCTCGGACGCGTGTTGGGACTGAAGATGGAGTTAAGCTATCGCCAGTCGATGGTGATGACCCAAGGCGATATTTGGCTGCTCCTTGAGCGGCCGATTGTGATCATCTTCCTGATTCTTTCGATTGTCTCGTTGTTCTTGCCGCAAATCTTGGCGCGTATCACGGGAGCCCGAAAGGTCGTTCTCGACGACGACGACTAGGACGGTTTTCTAAACTTCGTGTTAGGGTCGTTACTGCAATTGAAAAGGTAACGTCATGGCTAAGAATGTCTTGTTCATTATGTCTGATCAGCACCAGCAGAAAGCGTCTGGGTGTTACGGTCATGATTTTGTTAAAACGCCGAATATTGACGCCTTAGCCGCGCGCGGCACGCGTTTCAGCACCGCCTACAGCAGTTCACCCGTATGTGTTCCGGCCCGCGCCGTTATTGCCACAGGTAAGTACATATTCGAGACCGGCTATTGGGATAATTGCTTGGCCTATGAGGGCCGGGTACGCAGCTGGCATCACATGCTGACCGAGAATGGCATGGATGTAACGTCAATCGGCAAATTGCATTTCACCCGTGAAGAAGACCCATTCGGCTTTATGCGTCAAATCAATCCGATGCATATTCATGACGGGATTGGCGATCTCCGGGGTTCGGTTAAACGTCCCATGGCGCCCCCTTATACGAAATGGCGGGGCATAGAACGGCTCGGGCCGGGCGAAAGCACCTACACCAAATATGACCGCGATATCACCGACACAACCTGTGATCTTCTCCGTGAAAAAGCAGCTAATCCTGATGACAAGCCTTGGGCGCTGTTTGCGTCGCTCGTGTGCCCCCATCCGCCCTATAGTGCGCCACAGGAATATTTTGACATGTATCCGGAAGCGGAGATGCCGAAGCCGAAGCTGATCGACCCTGACGCACCGCTTCATCCCTGGATGGTCGAATTGGGTCGCTGTCGAAATTTCAACGATTTTGTCGATGAAGGAATACGGCGTCGCATTATGTCTAATTATTATGGATGCGTTAGCTATTTGGATTTCAATATCGGCCGGTTACTCGAATGCCTCGACGAATGTGGACTGCGTGAGGATACCGTCATCGTCTACACTTCCGATCACGGCGAAAATCTTGGTACGCGTCAGATCTGGGGCAAAATGAACATGTACGAAGAATCAGCTGCGATCCCCATGATCGTGGCAGGCTCAGGTGTGCCGGAGGCCAAAGTTTCCAATACTGCGGTGACGTTAGCGGACATTGCTCCGACTGTGCTTGAAGCCGTCGGCTTGCCGAATATGGTCGCGGATGAGGAACTGCGCGGTCGGTCTCTGGTAGAACTTGCGAAAGAACCAGATTATCCGGAGCGCGCCGCGTTCAGTGAGTATTACGGGCCCGGCGCGGCCCGGGCGGCCTTTATGATCCGCAAAGAAAACTTCAAGTTCATTTACTATGCTGGATACGAACCGGAACTGTTCGATCTTGATAAGGATCCAGAAGAACTCACCAACCTTTACAGTGATCCGAATTACAAGCGTATTGCCGAGCGTTGGGAAGAAATCTTGCGTGGGATTGTTGACCCTGATGATGCGGATGAGCGGGCCTATGCGGCTCAGTGCGCGTTGATCGAAAAGCATGGCGGGCGCGATAAGATTATTGGCCGAGGCGCTTTCCAAGGTAGTCCTGTGCCGGGTGAGACACCGGTTTTCGTAACCTAGCGGCTCGCGTGGGCTAGCAAACGGCTGTGCCTTTTACGGTGACCCGGTGCATCAGACGCCGCTCTTCGTCCGCGTAATCGCCGATGGCGCAGTGCCAGGCACCTCGATTATCCCAACATAAAATATCGCCCGGCTGCCAATGATGGCGGTAGACGAATTGCGGCTGCGTTACGTGGCGGGCGAGATAGTCGAGCAGATTGTCGCTCTCTTCTCGCGTCAGTTGCTCGATATAATCTGTATAGCCGGGATCAACGAAAAGCGTCTTGCGACCCGTGTCCGGGTGAATACGCACCACCGGGTGGCTCACTGGCGGGCGCTCGTCGAAATGCTTTTGTTTGATTAATTGCTGCTTGTTGAGCCGGTTCTGAACCCGTGACGAGCCGAGTTGGAAGTCATGTATTGCGCTCAACCCTTCGAGGAAGCTTTGTAACGCCGGTGATAGCGCATCATAGGCCGCTCCCGCACTTGCGAACATGGTATCGCCGCCGGCGTCGGGGCATTCCAACGTGAGCATGATCGAGGCTTGGGCGGGGATTTCTTGGTAGCTGAAATCCGAATGCCAGAACCAACCCGCCTTGGCGCGACCGATAAATTCGCCATTTTCCTTAATATTCGAGACAACAAATATTTCCGGCTGACCCGGCATTGAATTCTCTGCGAGGACATGCCTATCCAATTCACCAAACCGCTTGGCAAAGGAAACATGCTGATCAGGTGTCAGGTTCTGATCGCGAATGAGGAGTATCGAGTGTTTAGCGAAGGCATCGTAAAGCGCGTTAAATACATTGTCGCCGAGCGGTTCCGATAGATCGACCCCGGTTGCTTCAATAGCGATATTAGGTGTTAGCGGTTTGAACTCTACGCTCATGATTATTCTGCGGCGCGCTCTGCCTGTGGCGGGTTGACCGCCTTTGTTTTGAAATCTTCGAGGCTGCCATCGCTCAACCGGACCCCGGCTTCTTTGATGGCGCTATCGGGTACCTTATGGAGCTTGGTGTAGAACGGATGATTATGTTCGACCACAGGGTTGTTGCGCGCTGCATTGTAGTGGCTAAGCAAGCCGTATCGGCGTTTGTCTGAACGATTTTGATCCGAGCGGTGGAGTGTATTGCAATGGAAAAACGCGGCATCGCCCGGCGCTAATTCGCAATGAACCATTTCGTATAGTGCTTCGATCTCGCTTTGCCGCTGGGGTTCAACGCACATTTGGTCGCCGTCTGTCAGAACGTGATCGAGCCGACCCGCATCGTGGCTGCTCTTGAGAAATTTTAGACAGCCATTCTGTTGCGTGGCTTCGTCAATAGCGATCATGACGCTCGCCATAAGGGGGCGGAGGCAACCGTTATAATACCAATAACCATAATCCTGGTGCCACTCCCACGAGCCACCGCCGCCAGGCTCCTTGGCCGATAGCTTGGAATGGTAGTGATAGACTTCGCCGTCGAGCAGAGCTTCCAACGTGTCGACAACTCGGTCACAACGAGACACTAGGCCGTAGACACTATCCCCGGGGTGATTCCACGAGACGAGCTTGGTAGCGCCACCCTCGTTGTCCGTGCGGGTGAAGAAATTATCCTGAATGTTGGGATCGGTCTCCAGCGCCTGCAAGAGGATTTCTATTTCCTCAGCATCGAACAGCCCACGGACAATCGCATATCCGTCCCGATGGTAAGCGGCCAATTCTTGATCGTTAAGCACTGACGTCATGGTCTTTACCGCTCTGCTGTGAAGCCAGCACCGTTAGAGTTTTGTGTTCGCATTTCATGGGTGTCCGCGTCGAACACGCGGCGCGTGACCGTCTCCAAATCCACGCCTGTTACACGCACAAAGCGTGCGCCCGCAGTGTATTGAATCGAATGAATGGCGTTTGGCGGGAATATGCCTGCCTTGCCGGGATCGAGCCGATACTCTTTGGAGACAACAAGCTTATCCGCTTTATCATCATATTCCCATTCGGTCATATCTGTGTGCCCGACCGCCTGGCCGTAGACCGCCCAGGAGGCGCCATGATCATGGGGTGGTGCGCCATTGGCGGCATCGAAGATATGAAACAGCAAATTGAACCCGGTCTCTTCGCAACGGTAGACCGTGTGGCGGCCTTCTTCTTTGTCCGTGCCGAGGTTCTCCGCAATGAAGTCCTTATTCTGCAGCAATTTTTCCATGGAGACACAAATGGATTGCCGAGCCCCATCACCGTCCAATGTTTTCATCGCCTCGCGGCAATCAACAATGAATTCATCTTTGCCATAGGTCATGTTAGTCGCCCTTTGGTTCGAAGCCTGGCTCATACCGGGCACTGTCTACTTTACCGTCGATAGGATTGCCTTGATTGATGGGGGCTGCCGTATCTTTGACAACATAGAAGATAACGTCTTCGTCGTCCGGGTCGGCGATGATCGAATGGGGCGTATTGGCTGGAATGTGAACCACTGATCCTGTCGGGCACTTGAAGGCCTCGCCGTCGATTTCGCCCATCAAGGTGCCTTTCATGACCAGGTTGAACTGTTCATTGTCATGTTGGTGAAGCTTCGATCCGGTGCCGCGTGCCTTGTGGACCATGCCCACATGCATGCGCTCGCCGGAAACGGCAATACCGAAAGAAGTGGAGACGCCAGGCGCAAGTGTTTCGCCGTCGTCTGGGTTCAGCAAATGGACGTGTTTTGACATTTTTCCCTCCTAAAATTCGTACCCGGGAGCGTTTTTTTTGCCCGGTTCACGTAGTAACATATTGGTTTATAATGAAGGGGTCAAAGGAGTGCCAGGGGAGGCCAGAAATGTCTAAGTATTTCATGTATTTCGATGAATTGCCGAAGGAAAAATTCGGCGTAATTACTTCTGCGTTTGGTCATAAAATACGCGGTGATCAAATTGTCGTCGCGATGGCCCAAAAAGACCCGGGCACCGGTTCGAAGCTACACACCCACAAAGTGGAGCAGTTTAATTTTGTCGTAAGCGGTGAAATGCTTGCGGTGGTTGATGATGAAGAACAAAGCGTCAAACCAGGTGGCTTGATCCATATTCCCATCGGAACGCCCCATAGTTTTATTGCGGTCGGCAAAGAACCGGCGGTGTTTCTAAATATCAAACACAAGGCTGAGGATATGGAAGGCTATCCCGAGGATGGCATCTATGACGGTCATGCGGTCATCGATTTGGAGGATAAGTAACAATGTCTCAGGCGGTGCAGTCTAATACCAAACTTGATATTCGTGCGGGCGACGGCACGTTCGCGCGCGAGGTTGTCGGCATTGATGTGAAGACACTCGATGACGATCAGTTCGGAGCGCTTGAAAACGCGTTTGATGAGCACGGTGTTTTGTATTTGCGCGGGCAGGAATTTGAACCGCAGGATCTAGTCAATTTCTCCAAACGGTTTGGCGACGTAGAAGCCCATGTGCGCCAAGAATATTCGCTGCCGGGCTGTCCTGAAATTCACGTATTGTCCAACATCAAGGATGGCGACCGCACGGTTGGGAGCGCCTATGCTGGCGATTCTTGGCATTTAGATTTGTCCTTTATGAAAGTGCCGGCGCGGATGGCGGTGCTATACGCTATGGAAATTCCTCATGATGATGATGGGAATGTGTTGGGGGATACGTTGTTTGCCAGTGGTGCCGACGCTTATGACACGCTGGACCCGACGCTTCGCGATGAGTTGGAAGGCAAGCGTTGCTTCATGCAATACAACCGCCGTCAGGAGGCGAAGCGGCTGGAGCGTCTGCATGATCATCCGCGGCCGCCTATGACGGAGGAGCAGAAAGCGAAAACGCCGGATATCTGGCAGCCGATTTTTCGCACCCATCCGAATTCGGGACGAAAGGCTATTTACGCCAACCCAGCGAATACGTTTTGTATTGAGGGTATGAGTGAAGAGGATTCAACGCCTATTTTGCAAAAGCTCTATGATCATGTGTATCGGGTCGAAAATCTTTATCGTCACAAATGGCAGGTGGGCGATGTTTTGATGTGGGACAATGTGGCTGCCCATCACATGGCGATTACAGATTATAAATTACCACAGCGGCGTTATCTCATTCGCACATCGGTGAGCGGTACGCCCGTTTTCTAATAACACTCTAGAAAAATTGGGGAGGAATTATGGCCGGCATGCAGAAAATCGGTTTCATCGGCATTGGCAATATGGGTGGGCATATGGCTCGTCATTTGGTTGGCGCCGGATTTGACGTGACAGTAATGGACACGCGGCCGGATATTGTTGAGGCGTTCGTTAAGGAACATGGTTGCGCTGCCGAAAGCGACCCCAAAGCATTTGGTGCTTCCATGGATGCGGTCATCACCATGCTGCCAACCAGCAAGATAGTACGTGCTGTCATTATGGGCGGAGACGGTAAGGATGGTGTGGCCGATGGTATGGCTAAAGGTGCGTTCGTTATGGATATGAGCACGTCCAGCCCTGAGGATACGGTCTCGCTTGGTAAGGAATTACAGGGCAAGGGCATCGGAATGGTGGATGCGCCGGTTGCCGGCGGCGTTGTATTCGCCGCTGACGGATCACTTAGCATCATGATTGGGGGCGCAGAGGAAGACAAAGCACGCGCAAAGCCATTGCTTGATGCTATGGGCAAAGACGTCATTGATTGCGGCATTTTAGGCGGCGCCCATACGATGAAGGCGTTGAATAACTTTGTGAATGCGGCTGCTTTGATCACCGGCATAGAGGCAATGTCGGTCGCGCTCAAGTTCGGGATTGAACCAGGTATTGCGTTGAATGCCTTGAAGTCAGCCTGTACAGGACGCAACAACCCCATCGAGAAGAAAATCGAGACCCATATTATGACGCGTAAGTTCGCGACCGGCATGCCGGTGGGGCTGATTTGTAAAGACGTCAATATTGCGGTCGATAGTGCCGCTGCGTTGGGGGCGTATGCGCCCATGGCCAAGGAAACCGCGCGCTTATGGGAAGAGGCGCGTGACCGGTTTGGCTTCGATCCTGATCAGTCGGAAGTTGTTCGGCTGTGGGAAACCGAAACCGACGTGACTGTTTCCCACGACTAGCGTGCGCCTGTGGCGGCTTTCCTAAAAAATCCCGGAAACTCGATCGTTGCCATTGCGCTATGCGTAGCGGCGACATTACTGATTTGGCCGATTGCGACCGGACAGAATACAGCATTCTTCCATACCGGCGCATTGATCCTGACGGCCATTTCATTTTGGAGCACCCATAAACTTCCGGAGCATGTCACGGCACTCATTTTAATGTTGGGTGCGGTGCTTTTAGCGGTTGCGCCACCCGCTGTTGCGTTTTCGGGCTTTGGGTCCGGCGGAACCTGGCTAATCTTTGGTGGCTTGGTTATTGGCGTGGTTATTTCTGAGAGCGGGCTCGATAAAAGGCTCGCGGACGCGGTGTTGACGCGCGTGAGCCTGTCTTATGGTGGGATTATTGCCGCTATGATGGTTTTGAGTTTCGCTCTTGCCGCCGTCATGCCGGGAACGATACCGCGCATTCTTGTACTTATGCCTATCGCATTGGCGCTGGCCGCCAGGATGGGGTTTGAGAAAGGGGCGCGCGGCGCGAACGGTATCGCGATGGCCGTCGGGCTTGGCAGTGCATTTCCGAGTTGGAGCTTGTTGCCGGCCAATTTACCGGTTGTGGTGCATATCGGCGCCATCGAGACGGTGTACGGAATTGCACCCACCTACGCTGAACATTTTATCACCCATTTTCCGGTGATGGGTTTGTTACGAGGCATCCTCTCCGGTGTGGTGATTTATCTGTTGTTTCGGAGCACGGCGGTGCCCGTCCGCCATGATGCCACTCTTGAACCTTTGGATCGCAAAGGAAGACGCTTGGCATGGCTTTTGGCCATTACGCTTGGCTTTTGGGTGACGGATTTTCTCCATGGCGTTTCGCCGGCGTGGGTCGGCTTAACGACAGCAGTCATCTTGCTGTTACCGTGGTCTGGCTTGCTTTCGGAAGACGCCTTTAAGGCGAAGATTAACTTCGGGCCGGTTTTCTATATCGCTGGTATTTTGAGTATTGGCGCGATCATGGCCAATAGCGGGCTGGATAAATTTCTGGCATCCCACGTCATCGATATCCTCCAGCCTGAGAAAGGTCACGATGCGCTGAATTTTGCCTCCATTCTGGGGTTGGGTATCGTATCCGCATTGGGAATGACTGCTCCCGGGGCACCGGCGATTACAGTGCCCCTTGCCGAAACCTTAGCGCAGGCCACGGGGTTGCCGCTGTTGACGGTTCTTATGACGGAGCTAACCGGCCAGTCTCTTGTCCTGCTGCCATACGCATTGCCGCCAGTTGCGGTGGCGATCATTGTCGGCGGGGTAAGGGTCGGCGAGGCGGTCAAAGCGACCTTTTTAACCGCCGTTGCCGTAGCGCTGTTCTTGGCGCCGCTGCAGTATTTCTATTGGCGGGCTATTGGTATGTTTGGCTAATTCGGTTTGCTCTCGCCACCGTCGGTTGGTACGATGAACCGAGTTGAAATCAAACGATATAAGCATTCTTTGGGAGGAATGAACTCATGTCAGTAAACAGCCTATCAACGAAATTGCTGTCGGCTGCTGCAGCTATCGTCGTCATGGCGGGTAGTTTTGCCGGTATTGCCAAAGCGGATAAATTTCCGAGTGGTCCAATTCAATTGGTTGTGCCCTGGAAACCAGGTGGCGGTACGGATCGTAGCGCACGCACATTTGCGCCGTTCCTCTCAAAAGCGCTGGGTGTGCCTGTGAACATCGTCAATAAGGCCGGCGGTGGTGGTTGGGTCGCTTGGGCCCAAATGGCCAGTTGGGACGCCAAGAAGGACGATCATAAAATCGGCTACGTGAACATTCCTCACGTCTTTGCCTATCTCGATCCGAAGATGAAACGCAAAGAAGACATTGGAGCGTTTAACTTTGTGTCCGGAGCGACCATTGACCCATGCATTTGGGCGGTGCGTGAAGGTGACGAACGGTTCCAAACGATCAAACAGTTCATCGACTATGTGAAGAAAAATCCCGGCAAAATCATTATGAGCACGACGGCTGTTGGCTCGGATGATCATCAGGGTATCGCGTATGTCGAAAAGTTCGTCGAAGGTTTCAAGGTGAAAAAAGTCTACGCCAACAATGACGGTAAAAAGATTAAGGAATTGCTCGGCAAGCATAGCGATGCAGTGGCAGGCAACATTGCCTATTACGTGCCGCATATGCTCGAAGGCAAGATTAAGCCGCTCGTCGTGTTGGATACCAAGCGGTCGAAGTATTTGCCGTCCGTACCCACCTTCTTTGAAGCTACAGGTTTAAAGAATGTGTCTGTTGCAGGCCGAACGCTGGTTGTCGCACCAGGGCTTGATGACGAGAAGTACAAGATTATTGCCGCTGCGGTGGCAAAGGCATTGGCCGACCCGCTTTATGCAATTAAGGAGCAGAATAGCTCCAATGGCCTGTGGCCAGTTTCCGGCGAGCCGTTGAAGTCTTATCTCAAAGAGACAACGGACCGCGTCAAGAAGGTCAAATATTGGGAACAACAGCCGTAAGGCTGCGTTAAAGACCGACCTGGCGATTGACGTCAGGCCGGTCTTTATCTTTATCGAGAAACCTCATATGACCCGCTTAATGGGCGAGATTTTGACGGCTGTGGCCATGATGGCTGCATCCGTTTGGGTGATATCCGTGTCTTCGGAATTTCCCGCGGGCGGCGATATCATGCCGCTTTTCTGCGCTTTCGGCGTAATATTCCTATCAGTTTGCATGCTTGTCGAAGCGTTTTTAAAGAAAAGGGAAGTATTAATAGAGAAAATTTCATTCGATTTAAGTTATAGTTACAGAAAACCGTATATATTATTAGTATTATCATTGCTTTATTTCGGGATTATATTTCTAGTAGGCTACTATGTGTCTACATTTATTTTCTTGATGACTGCATCTTACGTAATTGGCGTGCGTAGGTACAGGTTTATGCTCGTTACTGCTCTAATTTTACTTCCGGCCATGTATGCATTTTTTGAACTATTCTTGCAGACGCGCCTGCCGACGGGATGGTTGATATGACCCAGTTGAGGCGGCACTGATGTATCTCGCAGATGCCTTTGGTTATCTCGGCCATATAGCGACCATGGAGACGTTTCTGGCGATGCTGCTTGGCGTCAGCGTGGGGTTGGTCATTGGCGCCATTCCGGGGCTTAGCCCACCGATGGCTATTGCACTGCTGATTCCGGTTTCCTTTAACATGCAGCCGGCTCCGGCACTCATTCTGCTCGTGTCATGCTTTGCCGCCGGAATTTACGGCGGATCGTTTTCCGCTATCCTGTTGCGGGCTCCAGGCACGTCCGCCTCGGCGGCTTCGGCCATTGAAGGTTATGAGATGACCAAGTCCGGCCGGGCGGTTCAAGCAATCCGCATTTCCACCTTTGCATCGGTAGTGGGCGGCATTGTTAGCGGCTTGGTGTTGCTCCTGTTAGCACCACCCTTGGCCCAAGTTTCGCTGTGGTTCGGCCCGTCGGAGCTTTTCTTGACAGCCCTGCTGGGCTTAACGACCATTGCGGCGGTGACATTTGGCTCGGTCACGAAGGGGCTCATTTCAGGTCTGTTTGGTCTGTTCCTATCCACCTTTGGTATCGATCAATACTCGAGCTTTCCACGTTTTACGTTCGATCTTATCGGGCTTTCATCGGGTTTCGGAATCATGCCGGCGATAATCGGTTTGTTTGCATTTGCCCAAGGGATGGAATTATCGGAAGGGGACGCGCACAGCAATATTTCCGGGACGAAGACATTATCCTGGAATATTTTCCCGCGTTGGTCGGAGATCATGCATGTGCGCTGGTCTCTTGTACGGGGGTGGATCTGCGGGCTGGTTATCGGAATGGTTCCCGCCGCGGGCGCCAGTGTGGCTCAATGGATTGCCTATGCGTGGGAGATCCGCCATGCGAAACCCGGTGACCGGTTCGGTAAAGGTGAGGTCAAAGGGTTGGCGGCCACTGAAGGCTCCAACAACGGGGTTACGGGAACTTCGCTGATCCCGATGTTTGTGCTCGGCGTGCCCGGTGGCATTTCAGCGGCCGTGATTTTGGGCGCGTTAATCGTCCACGGATTACAGCCGGGTATGAGCCTTTTTACCAATCGGCCGGATGTGATTTATACGATCATGTGGGGCTTCATATTTGCCAACCTGCTGATGGGGTTTGTCGCGATATTCCTTGCCCGTGCTATGGCTTATTTAACTCTGTTTCCACGGGGGCTGATTGGGCCACTGATTATTATTTTTAGCATTGTCGGCACTTATGCAGGCGGCAACAACTTCTATGAAGTTTGGTTCATGATAGGGTTTGGCGTACTTGGCTATTTAATGAATAAGTACGGTTTTTCTCCGGCCGGCGTTTTACTGGGACTTATCCTGGGGCCCATTGCCGAGGATGGGCTTCGCGACCTTCTTATCGTTTCCGATAATGCACCGCTTTCCTTCATTCTCGGCCGGCCGATCGCCGTGACAATATTGGTGTGTATTCTGATCGCGCTATTCTTTGCTTTTCGTCGTCGGCCCTGGACGGAAGATCAAGACGACGGCGCTGAGGAAACAAAAGATTAAGGGACGGCTCCCGTCAATTTTTTTAGAAAGAAAATACTATGAAAATGAACTTAAAGGGGCGGAAAGCGATCATCACCGGGGCTTCCCGGGGGATAGGGGCTGCGATAGCTCGTGGGTTTGCGGAAGAGGGCGTTCACGTTGCGTTGCTGAGCCGCAAGCCCAGCGATTGTGAAGCGCTCTCTAAGGAGTTGATTGAAAAGCATGCTGTCCAAGCGCCGGTCGTCCAGCTAGACCTTTTAGAGCGCGAGCGTATCAAGCCTGCGGTCGAGGAAGCCGTTGAGGCGCTCGGTGGGCTCGACATTTTGGTCAACAATGCGGCTGGGTTTTATCGCGGTGGTTTAACGGATATTCCCGAGGACGTGCTCGAGGAAAACTTCATTATCAAACCGATCGGCCTTATGCGGATGGCCCGGGAATGCGTGTCTTATCTGGAAAAGTCGGACCAAGCACGGGTGATCAATCTGTCCGGGACACGAGGGCGGGAGCCATCCCTTCACTCGACAATGTCCGGCCCTATCAATATGGGCACCAACAGCGCGACCAAGGCCCTGGCCAATCTCTTCGGGCCAAAGGGCATCACCGTGAATGCAATTTGCCCCGGCTCGACCGATACGGATCGGTGGGATGAGTTGGTGGAACGCACCATGACGCTGCACGGTCTGGATAAGGCGGGCGCGGAAGCATTGATTTGTGAGGAAGTACCGCTGGGATGCGTCATTCACATGGAAGACGTCGCAGATCTAGCTGTGTTCCTAGCGTCCAGTCGGGCCGCCAGGATTAGCGGCACAGCCATCAATGTGGATGGTGGTAGGACGCGTAGTATTTAACATCCATGCTGTTAGCGGGTAGTGGAGTCTAATCGACGGTATTCATATCCAACCCCAGCCAATTCAAGCTGTTGCGCAGGCGAACCACTTCACCGATGACGACAAGCATTGGCGATTCTATTTCACTCTCGATTGCCGCGGTTGCGGCGTCGCAAAGCGTTGTTTCTATGACCCGTTGGCTGGGTAATGTAGCGTTGCTGATCAGCGCGACCGGTTCGGATTTGGACCGCCCGGCTTGTTGCAGGCGGTCGCAGATGTCATTGAGGTTTCGCAGTGCCATGTAGAGTACTAATACTGGTGAGCCCGACGCGACCGCTTCCCAGTTTACCGACGCCGGTGTGGCGCCTTTGGCGTCGTGACCGGTCATAAACGTTACGACACTATTTGTTGTTCGGTGCGTAAGGGGAATACCCGCATAAGCGAGCCCGCCAACACCAGCGGAAATTCCTGGTATTACGCGAAACGGTATTGCTGCCTCCACTAGCGCCAATGCTTCTTCGCCGCCCCGTCCGAACACATATGGGTCTCCCCCTTTTAGGCGGAGGACGCGCTTTTTCTGTTGGGCGAGGTTAATGAGGCGATTTGAGATGTCTGCTTGCTTGGACGATGCAATGCCGCCACGCTTACCGGCATAAACTAGTTCGGCATTTGGCTGCGCTGCCTGCAAAATTTCTGCAGGTACCAAAGCATCATGTACTACGACGTCGGCGTTTTGGAGCCCATGCAGAGCGAGAATGCTGAGAAGACCCGGATCGCCAGGGCCGGCACCGGTGAGCCAAACGGAGCCTGGTTCGAATACTGGGAGTTTAAATGGAAGTTTTGTCATTTTGCTAACCTAGCGTCCCATTAATAGATCGCCTAGCCTCTTTAAGCGCCTCAGGGTAAGAGTGTGTATGACAGAACAATCGTCAAATTCGTTAAGGCGAGGGTGGACGACGGGGGCCTGCGCGATGGCCGCGGCGAAAGCTGCCTATACGGCCTTTTTAACAGGCATTTTCCCTGACCCGGTGGGCATAGCGCTTCCCAAGGGCGAAAAACCGTTCTTTCCCTTAGCACTCGAGGGAAAGGGTAAAGACTACGCCCAAGCGGGCATTGTAAAAGATGCAGGAGATGATCCCGATGTGACCCACGGTGCGATGATTGTCGCCACAGTGCGCGAAGGCGGCGCTGGAACGGGCGTTACGTTTCACGCTGGCGAAGGCGTAGGGAGGGTGACGTTGCCAGGGCTACCGCTCTGCGTTGGGGAACCGGCCATTAATCCTAAACCACGCGAAATGATTGCCCAAACCATGTCGGAGGTTGCTGCGGAATTAGGCCATAGCGGTGATGTGTCGGTAGAGATTTCGGTGCCGGGTGGCGTTGAATTGGCTGAGAAAACTTGGAACGGACGCCTCGGCATTGTTGGGGGGCTTTCCATCCTAGGCACGACCGGTATCGTTCGGCCCTTTTCGTGCTCGGCCTGGATTCACTCCATCCATAGGGGCATCGATGTGGCCCGGGCCAATGGGTTCGATCATATTGCCGGGGCGACCGGTAAAACATCGGAGGCTGCGGTTCAAGCGGCTTTTGGTTTGTCGGAATACGCCCTGATCGATATGGGCGATTTCGCCGGCGGCATGTTGAAGTATTTGCGCAGTCATCCTGTGCCGCGCCTCACCATCGCCGGTGGTTTCGCCAAGCTCAGCAAACTAGGACAGGGTTTTCTCGATTTACATTCCGGCCGTAGCCAAGTGGATTTCGATTGGTTGGCTGAAGGCGCTGGCATCGTCGGCGCTGATAGCGCTCTTGTTGCGGCGGTCCGGAATGCGAACACGGCAAACCATGCTCTAGAGCTTACCCGGCAAGCTGGGTTTCGACTTGGAGATTATGTTGCGCAGCGGGCGTTGGTGACCGCGCGTGGTGTGGTTGATGGTGTGGATGGAGGGGGTGCAATGGAATTAGACGTCCTCGTGTTCGATCGAAATGGAGAACGAACGGGGGCTTCCGGTGCATAAAGTGCTGTTGCTGGGCGGCACCTCGGAAGCGGTTGATTTAGCTGGCCGACTTGCAGAGGATCACCGCTTTTCAACGATTACTTCTTTGGCGGGTCGAACGCGCAATCCTGCGACGGTTAGTGGCGAAATTCGACAGGGTGGATTTGGTGGAGTGGATGGACTGGCCGCATATATAATTGCCGAAAAGGTTGATGCGGTCGTAGATGCAACGCATCCATTTGCAGCGCAGATTTCTCGCCATGCGGCTGGCGCCTGCGAACGGCTGGGCACGTCATTGGTCCGGCTTTCACGCCCCCCTTGGCAGCAGCACCCGGAAGATAATTGGGTCGATGTGCCGTCCGTTACGGAAGCAGCGGTGTCATTGCCGCTGGCGCCGCGTGCCTTTGTGACCACTGGCCGGCAAGAGCTTGAGCCCTTTCTACAGCGCGAAGACCTTTGGAGCCTCATCCGCGTCATTGATCCTCTCGAGCAACTCCTAGATCCGGCACGCGGCTTGGTGATTACTGGCAGGGGGCCGTTTGCAGCGAAATCTGAGATTGCGCTCATGGAGACCCATCGGGTCGATTGGCTGGTCTCGAAGAACAGTGGCGGTTCGGCCAGTTATGCCAAGATCGAAGCGGCGCGGGCACTCGGCATTCCGGTGATGATGGTATCTCGACCACCTTCGAAGGCGTTGTATGGAGAAGAATTCCCGAATTCACCGGCTGTGGTGAAATGGCTTGGTGGCCGATTTACTTAAGGGATTTTGCTAGGCTTTGGCTTTTGGCCGTAACAGATGCCTGTGGTGCGGATCGTAGAGAGCGCTATCGCTGAAGTTATCGGCTGCTAATACTGGCCCCACGATGATGAGGGCGGTACGCGTTATTTTGGCGGCCCGAACTTGATTCGCAATTGTGGCAAGCGTACCACGCAAAATTTGTTCATCGGGCCAGCTTGCCCGATAGACCACCGCGACAGGACAATCGGCACCGTAAGTTGGTTCGAGAGCGCTACGTACCTTTCGAAGATTACGTATGGAAAGATGGATCGCCAGCGTTGCGCCCGACTTTCCCAGTTGCGCCAATTCCTCTCCGGGAGGCATCTCGCTCGCTTTCATGGCGGTTCGGGTAAGGATGATGGTTTGGCTGATTCCGGGGAGTGTTAATTCGGTTTCGAGGGCTGCTGCCGCGGCCGCGAAGGCAGGCACTCCCGGTGTTATATCGAAGGGAATGCTGAGGCTGGTCAAGCGCCGCATTTGTTCTCCAATCGCGCCATAAAGCGACGGGTCTCCGGAATGTACGCGCGCAACGTCCAAATTCTTCTTATCCGCGCTACAGATTATTTCGACGATTTCATCCAGTGTCATGCTGGCGGTATCACGAATTTCGGCATCCTTGGGCGCAACTGCAATGACGGCTTCCGGCACTAGCGAGCCCGCATAAAGACAGACCGGCGACTGCGCAATGAGGCGCTGTCCTTTCACGGTAATGAGTTCAGGGTCGCCGGGGCCGGCCCCGATGAAATGGACGGTCATGACGTTGCCTTTTCTTTAGCCGGTGATTTGTCGCCATAGCCGCGCGGTGTGTAGACCCAATTCTGTGCACCCTCCATTTGCCGTGTTTCGGTGGAGCCAATTAGGACAAGGGTCGACATATCGACGATTTCTGGATCGAAGTCGGCAATCGGGTGAACGGATATGGTTTCTTCCGGACGCCCTAAATGCCGGGCGGCGATGACGGGGGTGTCCGGGTTTCTTCTAGGCGTCAGAATTTCGAGCGCGCGGACGAGTTGGTTCCGTCGCTTTTGTGATGCGGGGTTATACAGGGCGACAACAAAGTCGCCTGTGGCAGCCGCTTCAAGGCGTCGCTCAATAACGGGCCAAGGCGTTAGCAAGTCCGACAGGGATATGGCGCAAAAATCATGGCCCAGCGGGGCGCCAATTCGGGCTGCTGCGGCTTGGAGAGCGGAAATTCCCGGTGAAACGGTAATATCTACCCATTTCCAGTCGGATTTTCGGATGTGATCCAGGCGTTCAAAAACCAAGGACGCCATAGCATATATTCCCGGGTCGCCGGAACAGATTAGAGCAACATTCTTGCCTGTCGCTGCAATATCCAACGCAGCATCCACTCGTGTGGTCTCTTCCCCTAATCCATAGGCGTGTTGGGTTTTCGTAGCGGGAATGTTTCCAATGAGATCGAGATAGCCTTGGTAGCCGACCAGGTCCGTTGCGTTGGCGATGTGTGCACTTGCCTCGCTTGTTCGCCAATCCAATTTGCCCGGACCCAAGCCTACGACGGCAAGCGAGCCTTTGGCACGTCCAACCGTGTTCGGGTGGATAATTTGTTTGGATTTCGCGATCGCGCAGGTGGCGCGCAATGACTTACGTTTCTCGACGATAAGGTTGCCGTCCGAACCGACCGCGGACAGTGCGGCCGCCTCCGCGACGCCATGGCATCCGACCGCGTTGAAAACAACCTCAGACGGATTAGCAAGTCGCGGCGTTTCCTCTTCCAGCCGTTCGGCTGAAAAATATCGGGTGGGGCATCCCAGCGCGGTGGCCACAGCAGTAATGGCAGGTTCATCGCATTTCAAATCGACTGAGCCCATCAGAGCAATGGAGGCTTGGGCGAGATTGGCCTCGCTTAGAGTTGTGCGAACGAGGGCTTCCAGTTCTTCCGATGTGCAACCGCGCTCGCAGCCCACACCCACTGCCAATCGCTCTGGATTGTATATCAAATGGTCGGGCGATCCGGTTTCTTGAAATTCGCTGACAGTGAGGGTCAGGTTTCCCTGTGTGTCGATGGGCAATGCGCTGGTCGATAGCCACGCGGCATCACCTTTCAGGCTAACCTGCTCACCTGCCAGAAGCGCAGATGCAAAGGGCTTTAAATGTTCCGGGTTTGCCAAATGATACGCAGTAGGCGGGTCGTCTAAGGCGATCTCGAAAACTGTTTCGCTAGCGGTGGTTAGGGCAAGTGTGGCGTCGAGACAGTGTGCGATGTCACCCGCCAATTTGTTACCGCCATGATGGCCGCCCAAAAGTGGAACGACAGTCTTGCCATCCTGCGCGACAGCGATGACAGCTGGTTCATTTCCCTTGTTAGCCAATAAAGGCCCGATGGCACGAATGAGAATACCGCTCGCGCAGACACCGATGATTGAGCGGCCTTCTGTAAAGAGCTTTTGCAAATGCGTAATTGTCTCGGTGAAGAAAAAGGGAGCACTCCCTACACGTTTCTCCAACCCGTGAATCTCAAGACCATCGATGGCCCCTGCAACAGTTTGTGCGATGGGCATACTGGCGTCGTTTAGGACAATGATGACGGGATGCGATGTTTTCATCGCTGAGCTTCGCCGCGTTTATGCACCAGGATCATCGAAAAGTAAGGCACCTTTGCACCGTCGACGCGGTCTAGCGGCAGAACCCTTTGGTTCGGCAGTGTAGAGCGTTCCACATAATGTGCCTGTTCTTCCATATCGAGTGCACGTAGTAGGGCATGAATTCGATCGAAATGACGGCCTAGCTTTATGATTGCAGCCGCATCGGTTCGCGATAGGCGATCGCGTAGGTCATCATCCGACAATGGTGCGGGCAGAACCGTAAGTATGTCATTACGCGCAGACAAAGGCATTGCCATAGAGGCAGCGCAGGACATGAGCGAGGATACACCAGGGACAATTTCGACCCTGTGGGTTTCTCCTAATCGCGAAAAAAGGAATTGGAAAGAGCCGTAGAAAAAGGGATCTCCTTCGCAAAGCGCCGTTACGACCTTTCCCTCGTCCAAGTGCATCGCGATTGCCTTAGCGGCATTGTCATAGGCCAGTTGTGCGGGGCCAGGGTCGCTCAGCATCGGAACTGTAAAGGGAAGTTCGTCCTGGGTGTCGTTGATGAAGTCTGAGACGATGGAGCGGGCAAAACTCGGCGTATCTTCCAGTTGAGGATAGGCGATGACGTCGGCCGCTTCGATGCAACGAAGGCCCTTTAGGGTAATTAATTCAGGGTCACCCGGCCCCACACCGACGCCAAAAAGAGTTCCGGTCATGACTTTACTCCGACACGTGGTTTTGTGACGTTCCACTGGGTTACAGGCATGAATGGCTTCCACCCGGTCATCGAGCCAACTGGAGTGGCGCGGACAATAGCAATGCGTTTTAAGTCGCCGCCATAGGTCGCTTGTAAGGAAAGGAGCGTTCGTTCGCTTTCCACGGTCACGGCGTTGGCGACTAACGTGCCGCCGGGCAAAAGCTTGCGCCAGCAGGTTTCGAAAACATTATCATTCGAAATCCCCCCACCTATGAAGATCGCGTGTGGTTCTTCCAAGTTGGTGAGCGCTGCGGGTGCTTGTCCACTGATGATTTCCAGACTTGGTGTGCCCAACGCAGTGGCGTTCTTGGCAATGAAATCCAGGCGTTTGGGTTCCGGCTCAATGGCGATGGCACGGCATCGACGTTCGCGACGCATCCATTCAATGCCGATGGAGCCGCAACCGGCGCCCACGTCCCAGAGTAGTTGTCCCGGTGCCCCCGATAAGGCAGCGAGCGTTGCGGCACGCACTTCCTGTTTGGTGAGCTGACCGTCATTTCCAAATGCCGTGTCGGGTAAAACGGATAGCCGCGACAAACATTGTGCATTAGGACCGGCGATGCAGTGCACTGCGATGACGTGCAGCGTATCAGAATCATCGTAAGACCAATCTTCCGCATTTTGTCCGCGGATACGCTCTTTGGCACTGCCAAGCCGTTCCAGAACCGTGATTTTGCTGGTCTCGAAACCACGTGCGATCAATCGGCTTGCGACGCTGCGAGGCGTTTCCGCGTTCTGCGACAGGATCAGCAGTTTGGCATCCGGCTGGATAACGGGTTCCAAATGGGCATAAGCGCGCCCGTGGAGCGTTATCAAATCCACATCTTGAAAAGCCCATCCCAAACGGCTGCTAGCAAGGCTAAATGCGGAGGGGGAAGGGATGACTGTTATTTCGTCCATCGGTATGTGGGCCGCTATGAGCCTGCCGATGCCGTAACAAAAGGGATCGCCTGTGGCTAGAACGCAAACCTTCTTATCCCGATGGTCTGCCAATTGCTGGATTGCATCGTGGATGGGCGATGGCCATGCCATGGTGTCCACGTTTTCTGACGGAAGCATGGCGAGATGACGTTTGCCGCCAATGACTAAATCCGCGCCTTCCACGAGGGAACGTGCGGCAGGTGTAAGCGCGTCATACCCATCTTCACCAATCCCAATTATTGAGAGCCAACGGGTCATATCACTTTGTCCGACGATAGCGCATTCACCGCCGCTGCGGCCATTGCGCTGCCGCCTCGGCGACCGAGTAACGTAATATAGGGAACGCCTTCGGCATAAGTTGTTAACGCTTCTTTAGATTCCGCAGCACCCACAAAGCCAACGGGAAACCCTAGAATTACTGCGGGCTTGGAAGCGCCGTCGCGTAAAATTTCCAGAAGCCGAAATAATGCCGTAGGCGCATTACCGATTGCCACAATTGCGTTTTCCAGATGCGGCCGCCAAGCTTCTATCGCAGCAGCAGAACGGGTTGTACCTGTATTCTCTGTTACTTTGCTTAAGGTGCAAATGACGTCGTTATTATTCGGCAAACGATTTCTTATGATGCCGGACGCGACCATGGTGCAATCAGCAAGAATAGGGCGGCCGTCAGACAATGCACTGCGTCCAGCGGAAACTGCTTTGTCCGTGATCTTCAATTCATGTGCGATGTCCGGCATGCCGCACGCATGAACTAGACGATGCACTAACGGTACAGCATCACTTGGTACGGCGGATACGTCGGTTTCCCTCGCAACGGTTTCGAAGGAACGGCGATATATTTCTTTTGGGTCGCGAATGTAGTCCATCGGCGCGATCATAAAGTGAATACGGGCGCAGATTATACTTTAAATCTGTTTAAGGCTGCGTGGTCCCAGAGGATGGTCAGCATGTGGATAGGGGTGATGATGGTCATGAGCGTGGTCATGATTGTGATCATGGCCGTCGTGTGAATGGTCATGACTATCCCCATCGCCGGTGCCGATACCTTCTACATGATGGTGGTGGCTTTCTTGGGCCAGGCCGACCTGGTCTTCGAAGCCCAGCACTTGCTCACGATACTTACATTGTTGGCAGTTCATATTGTTGTCACCGGTCAGAATATTACTGACCCGTTCGGCCAGCGTATCGATTACCAGTGGATGGTCGTTTAGATACCCTGCCTTTACAAAATCTACTTCGGGATGGCGCGCGGCGACGATGTCCGTGTGATCGTAAATTCGTTTGACCAGTACGCCGGTGAAGAGGAAATAGGGGAAAACTATAATCCGTTTATAGCCAAGGCGTGTCGCGTGTTCCAAGCCGGGTTCGACCAGTGGAAATGTGACGCCGGAATAACAGGTTTCGGCCCAACCAAAGCCGAGCCCTTCCCAAAGTTGCCGGGTTAATTTTGACACATTGGAATTGGCATCAGGGTCGGAGCTGCCACGGCCGACAACCATGAGCATGGTATCTGTGAGGTCGACATCGGAAGGGTTATCCGCCAGTGCTTCGCGAACACGCTCTCCGGCTGCCCGGGTCATCTTGATGTCGAGGCCTAGTTCCGAACCATAGTGGATATTCAACCCTTCATGTTCCGCCTGGTAGCGATTAAGAACCGACGGAATATCGTTTTTTGCATGTCCAGCGGCAAATAGCATTGCCGGTACCGCCAGAACGTCGGATACGCCTGCGTCCGAAAGTTTTGCCAAGCCTTCTTTGATAATAGGTGTTGCGAATTCCAAATAGCCATACTCGACTGGCATGTCTGGGAACCGTTTTATGAGTGCTTCAGATAGTACGGCAAATTCGCGCACTGCATCTTCGTCACGGCTTCCATGCCCACAAATCATCACGCCGTTTTTTTCGGCCATTTCACTTATTCCTTGGCGTTGTATAAAGGGTTAGGTCGCGAGTAAAAAAACGCCCGCAATGGCGCAGCCGAAGCCGAGGCCACGCGCGAGAACCGGGAATTGGTGTTGCTTAATCATTCTGCCTAGCCAAATTCCCGTGCCTTGGAGCAAAATGGTTGCCGCGATAAGACCTGCACCGACACCAACAGCATCGCTTGCCTCTGCCAATTGCGTGCCGTGGGAGAAGCCATGAAACATTGCGAAAACCGATACGAGGAAAAATGCGCTCGGTAGTCTTAGGGTTAGTGATGCGGCAAGCATGACGCCTAGAGTGGCGACTGAGGCAGCCATTCCGACATCCACGGCGGGCAAAGCCTGTCCGGCACTTGCCATAATAGCGCCATGGATCATGACCAGTGCAAATACGGCGGGCATCCATCGTTCAACCTTGCCGCCATGTTGAGACGACCAAACTCCAACAGCGATAAGAGCCAAAATATGATCGAATCCGCCAAAGACATGAATAAATCCTGACAAAAACCCCCCGGCTGGTATTTGTGCAAATCCATGTGCGGCAGCATCAAAACTTGCGCCGATTAGGATGAATAAAACCGCAACCGTCAGAATGCCGGCAGATTTCAAAATATTGGTCATGTGGATGCTCATCTAACGTGGTGTGAAGGCGTAGTTTAGACCCGGTATGACGGGCAATCAATGCGCATTATTACGCGAGGTCTGACAGGCTTGGTCGTTTCTTTGAAAGCGTAGATTTAGGAAAACTGTACACATTGTTTTGACCAAGCATATGAACCCGATATGTCTCTTCAAAAAGACGGTCGATAGCTGGGTCAGTAACGTCTAGACCACCAGTGTACGCGCCTAACGCTGGAAGAATAAGTTTCTTGCTGTCTGTGATAAAGCATGGTGCGCTCAAACCGCACTGGAAGTGCGGCAAAAAGATCCGATTGGCTTTGACGGGCTGGCTGATGCATGGCCTTCGGCGCTATTCTAGCCAAGCCTGATACATTTTGGGGAGAGAAACGGCGATGAAAACGCGCATAACCGAATTGTTTGATTTGTCGGTTCCGATTATTCAAGCACCGATGGCCGGTACCGCGACGCCAGCTCTTGCTGCAGCGGTGTCGAATGCGGGGGGGCTGGGATCGCTCGGCATGGGGGCTTCCAACGCCGATGGCGCGGTGAAAATGATGCAGACGACCCGCCAAGCAACGAACCGGCCCTTCAACGTAAATTTCTTTGTTCATGAACGGCCGGAGCGCGACCTTTCGAAGGAAGCCGGTTGGATAGAGACAATCAAACCCTTTATGGATGAATTCAATGCGGATGCGCCCGATGCTTTGAATGAAATTTATCTATCGTTTAATGATAACGATGAATTGTTTGAGGCAACCCTGGCGGCGCAACCACCCATCGTCAGCTTTCATTTCGGCCTGCCAACACCTGAACGCGCCAGTGCACTCAAGGCGTATGGTGCGACGCTGCTGTCGTCCGTCACAAATGTTGCGGAGGCCAAGGTGGCGGAAGCTGCGGGCATGGATGCAATCGTCGCCCAAGGTTTCGAGGCAGGCGGCCATCGTGGCACCGTGACAGAACCGTTCGAGGATGGCTACGTCACCACAATGGCACTGGTGCCGCTGGTGGTGGATGCGGTCGATATTCCGGTCATTGCTGCGGGCGGTATTATGAATGGTGATGGCA
>Ga0055584_100000390_pt1 | contig 41608 bp, 22 predicted proteins | sample OSDHelmetaG_FD_58716 | JGI IMG/M metagenome (GOLD analysis project Ga0055584, IMG submission 58716) | Pelagic marine sediment microbial communities from the LTER site Helgoland, North Sea, for post-phytoplankton bloom and carbon turnover... | ecosystem: Environmental > Aquatic > Marine >...
CGTTGCCAATCTCGTTGCCAACAGCGAGTCACGACCCGCTCCTGATGACCTCCCTGCTTGGCTGACATACATTGACGCGATTGATACCGCCGGAAAAAATCCCGTTCAGCGAAATGATCACGGACGCCTCGTTTTTCACCGCCACTGCGCAAGCTGCCACCAATTCGGAGGATTCGGAAAACAAGGCGGACCTGACTTGTCAGACATTAACGAGCGCGGACGGGAACACATCGTTCGCTCCATCATCGATCCCGGAGCCGAAGTTGCGCCTCAATACGAGCCTTGGCAGATCACCTTGGCCGACGGCACCGAAAAGGTCGGTTTTCTCTACGGCCAGAAAGGGAAAACGAGCTTTTTCTCTGATATATCCGGAAACGAATTTCAGGCGAATTACAACGAAATGATGGAGCGCACCCGCATCCCGGTTTCCCTGATGCCACCGGGGTTATTTCTCCAAATGTCTGATGGAGAAATCTCTGACCTGCTTTTCTGGCTGGGGCAAAAGTAATTCGAGGCAATCAACAGGTAAGGGAAAAAGTGAATAGGCCGCGTTTTTCGCGCGTCTACTCACCATGCCGCTGGCATCCCGCTGGCGCAAAGACCCAATTCCCCTATTGCCATGAAAAAAACAATCCTCTCACTCGCCATCGCTATCGGCGCACTTGTCGGACTCACCTCCGAGACTGATGCGGGACCTCGGTTCTCTTTTGGCATCGGTTCTGGTCACAGCGGACACTACAGTTCACACTTCCACAACCGAGGCTGGCCTCACATCAATTCCTACGTCGGACACAACTTCCGCAGCCACGGCCATTGCTCTTCGCCGCGCAAAATCAGCACCCAGGTGATCAGCCGTCGTCGCATCTGCAAAACGGCTTACACGAGCTGCGGGCGTCCCTACACTTACCACGTCACCATGGTGACATATCGGGACTTCTACTCGAACGGCACCAGCCGCATCTACACGAGAACACTCTCATACTAAGGGCTTTCCTCCCCACAACAGCAAAAACCGAAAAAAGGGCAGTCGAAAGACTGCTCTTTTTTTTGCGTTTTCTTTAAAAATAGAACGTGACTTTTTCGTAACATTTGGTGGAGTGTCGGCGAACACCCCGATCCATGGACACACTCACATTCATTCTCAAAATTCTCGGCTCCCTCGGAGTCTTCCTCTTCGGCATGAAAGTCATGAGCGAAGGTATTCAACGCACCGCGGGAGACAGGATGCGGAAGATTATGGCGACGATGACACACAACCGTTTTGCGGGCGTCACGACTGGCCTCGTCACTACGGGTTTGATTCAGTCATCTTCGGCTACAACCGTTATGGTGGTTAGCTTTGTGAACGCTGGACTGCTAACTCTTGTCGAATCAATCGGGGTAATTATGGGAGCCAACCTCGGCACAACCCTGACTGCCTGGATCATCGCTTCGATCGGAAAATTCTCCCTTTCTAAAATTGCTCTTCCCATCATCGGAATTGGCCTCCCCTTCTTTTTTGCCGGGAAAAACAAGTGGAAGAATATCGGCGAAGTTCTCATCGGATTCGGCCTTCTCTTCTACGGACTTTCACTGCTCAAAGATTCCGTCCCTGATGTGAAAAGCATGCTGGCGAGCACGGACCCCATCCTCCAGGCGCGGGCCATGGAAATCCGCGATTTCATCGCTAGCATTTCCGGGAAGGGTCACCTTTCCATTGTCATGTTTTTGATAATCGGTGTCGTCCTGACATTGGCGGTTCAATCGTCATCGGCTGCGATGGCCATTACCGTAACCCTCGCGATTCAAGGTTGGATCGGATTCCATGAATCCGCAGCCATTGTTCTCGGGGAAAACATCGGAACCACCGTGACGGCATGGCTGGCTTCGATAGGAACTACGACAAACGCGAAACGAGCGGCGCGGGCTCACTTCCTGTTCAACATGTTAGGAGTGCTGTGGGTACTGATACTATTTTTCCCGTTTTCCAGTATAGCCACAACCTTAAGCGAAGCCCTACCCGAATCGTTTCGAACGGAAAAACATAATACTCCGATTGGGTTCACTCTAGCCATTTTCCACTCGCTCTTCAATCTCTGCAATATTCTCCTACTGATCGGATTCGTCCCCCTCATCGCGAAGATCGTCACCAAATGGGTTCCCGAAAAAGAATCCGAAGCTGACGAAAAACCAAGATTGCAGTTCATTTCTCGAGCTATGGTCGACATCGGGGAGCTGAATATTCCCGAGGCGGAAAAAGCGACCATGGAATTGGCTGAAATCACCAAGGACATGTTCAGCGGATATATTCATGTTTTCAAGAATCCCGAAAGTGATCTTGGGGCAGAGGTCTTGCGATTAAAGCAACTGGAAGACGATGCCGACCTTCTCACCCACGACATCACCGAGTATCTCGTTCGCACGTCAGCGGCAGAATTGAACAAAGAAAACGCCCGCTCAATCGGACGAATGCTCCGAATCGTAGCCGAGTTGGAAGAAGTTTCTGATGCGATCTATCGCCTCATTCAAATCACCAACCGGAAATACAAAAAAGACCGCATGGTGACCGGGGAGGTGGCGAAAAATATCATCGCCTTTGCGGAAAAAGTTCTCGCATTGATCGACCTCTATATGGACGTGCTCGATAACGGAGCCGACGAAGAAAAACTGAAACAGGCTCAAGACCTCGAAGACGAGACCGACAGGTTGCGGAAGCAGCAGAACAAAGCGGCGATGGCCCGCATGAGCGCCGACCCGACCACCGTGAAAGCGGAAATGGTCGTTATCGAAATGAACAATCAGTTCGAATTGATCGCCAACTACGGGCTCAACGTCGTGCAGACCGCCTTTTATCTGGAGCATTATGACGATATTCCGGACAAGTACGAAAAGTGATTCCGACTTGTCAGGCAGAGCACCTTCGGGCAGAAAAGAGCATGTGGAACTTCCTCCTGCCTCTCATACTCGTTGGCTTATCATCTTTAGTTCTTGCTGCAGATAAGCCGAATATTCTTTTTCTCTACACCGACGATCACTCCTACCGAACCGTCTCAAGTTATCCCGAGTCCTACGACTGGATCGATACACCTCACATCGACGCCCTCGCGGAGAGCGGAATCCGCTTTCACCACGCTACGATTGGGACTTGGTGCATGCCATCGCGCGCGACCTTGCTGACCGGGCATCACAGCTTCGGAATCGAGTCGATGCGGATGGAGGGTGAATACCCCGGCAGCGCCTACGATCCGGAAAAATGTCGTTTCTGGCCCGCCGAGTTTCGAAAGGCTGGATACCAGACTGCCCAGATTGGAAAGTGGCACACCGGGACCGATACCGGCTACGGACGTGACTGGGATTACCAACTCGTCTGGAACCGCCCCCGCTACCAGAGAAATTCCGGCAACTACTACTACAATCAACTCATCGAGAAAAACGGGGGTAACCCCGTCATGACGCCCGGCTACTCCACCGACAACTACACCGAGTGGGCCGTCGACTACATTCGTGGGAAGGACGGTCGAGAAGAGGGCAAGCCCTGGTATCTCTGGCTCTGTTACGGCGGCGTTCACGGCCCCTTCACCCCTGCAGAACGACATCTCGATCTATACGCCGACATCAAGATCGCTGATCCTGCAGACATTTATCCACCTCGGCCCGGAAAACCGACCTACTCGCGGCTAGTCGAGCAATGGGTAAAGGGGCCCGCCAGAGAGCCTGTTCTCGTCCGTGGAAAAACAAAAGGCGGCATCTCCGCCGACGGAAAAAAGACGCTGACCAACTGGGTGCGCCAGGTGAACCAGGCCGTTCGCTCGCTCGATGATGGCGTCGGCAAAGTCGTCGCTGCCTTGAAAGAAACCGGCCAATACGAAAACACCCTCATCATCCTGACATCCGATCAGGGATTTGCCTGGGGCCAACATGGATTCCAGGTCAAAAAGGCACCCTACGATGCCAACATTCGTTCACCGATGGTCATCTCGATGCCGTCACGTTTTCCCTCTGGAGAAGTCTGTCGCCACCCCGTTGGCGGAGTCGACATTGTGCCGACGATCTTCTCGGTCGCAGGCCTCGACCTTCCATGGGAGATGCATGGTAGCGATTTGACTCCGCTCTTGGAAAAGCCAGGGCGAGATGACTGGGACGAAACGGTTTTGACCGTTTTCACCGGAGACAGCTATGGCTCCGCCAGCGACGAAGTTCCCATCGCCACCGACGAGGCATCAAAAAAGAAGCTCTACATGAGAGGTGCTGTTCCATGGTGGGTATCCCTTCTCGACGGCGAATGGAAATACATCCGAACCCTCGTCCCGGATGAACCGGAAGAACTCTACAATCTTGGAACCGACCCCGACGAATTAACCAATCTCGCGCTCTCCCCCAAGCACAGCGAGCGCGTCATGAAAATGCGAAAGCAAACCGTCGAAAAACTCCGTAGCCACAGAGCCGGCATGGCTGAGACCCTGCCGCCGGTGAAAGCACTGCCGAAATAGAAGTTCAGCTTCCGCCCTCAAGGGTTCGGCAACCCGCCAGAGCAACTCCTTCCCACTTTTCACGTTGGAAAAATCCTGGTATCATGCAGGGCGCATAACTCGCTATTATCAAGACGATTCGATCCCTCTTCCTTCTCATTGCTTCTTCTTTTCTCTTCTCCGGTTTCGCACAGGCGAGTGATCGGGCCCTGCTTTGATATTTCGGTGTGACGTTACCGGGACCGTCAATCGCATTCGTTGCCGAAGAAAGCGTTTTACCTGCAGCGGTCGCGTCCGCACGAAAGTGAAAGGCGTTTCTTTTCTCGGAAACTTCCCTGGGACGACACGCCAGAAAAGCAGCAAGAAAGTCCTGCGAATTCCAGTTCGTCTCTCCCGCAAAATTCTCGGGGAGCGCTACACGGTTACAGGCCGATCCAAAGGCAGTCAGTAAACCGCCCGTCCTCCAGTAAGGTCGAAGGTAAATCCGGTGCAGAACGACGCCTCCGGCGAAACTGCCCAGCAGCTCAGTGCGGCGATCTCGTCGAGAGTACCGCAGCGCTTCATCGGAATCTTGTCGGTCATGTATTTGACCTGCGCAGGGTCTACGCCCTCGACCATTGGCGTGCGTATCACAGCGGGGGCAACCGCATTAACGGTGATGCCCGTCTCGGCGTATTCCTTGCCCGCAGATTTCACCAGCCCAATTACACCTGCCTTCGTAGCGGAATAGGGGCTCATCCCTGCATTCCCCTCTTTCCCGGCAATGGATGCGAAATTGAGAATGCGCCCGTAGTCATTTTTCTCCATCGCCAGAAGAGCGAACTTCGTCATCAGAAATGTGCCTCGCAGATTGATCGCTGTCTCCAGATCAAATTCCTCGGTCGTCACTTCCGTGATTTTCGTAGAAGTCGGCCCAACGATGGCAGCGCAATTGATCATAATGTCGAGCTTCCCGTGCTGACCCGTGACTGACTCGATTCCCGAGTGGACCGCATTTTCATCTGCGATATCGACAATCTCGACTCCGACCCTAAGTCCAGCCTCCGCCAACTCACCCGCGGTTGCTTCTGCATTGGCAACACTGACGTCAAAGATGGTAACACGAACTCCCTCCTCAGCGAGACGGCGAGTGATAGCTTTTCCGATTCCGTCGGCACCACCAGTAACGATGGCAACTTGATCTGCAAAACGAGCTTCTTCCATAACGATACACTATGCCGAGCCGGCTTCAGGGAAACAGAAAAATATGTGGCGGGATGCGGGGCCGCCCTAACCCTCTCGAGTCGATGACCTGACTTTGTTATGCCCTCCGTTCAACAGGGTCAAGTCCGCACTTTCGCATCCAGAACGACGCTTGCAGGAGACGAAGATTTCTCTCATCGTTTTCCCCATATCAGCTATTTCTGTTTCCAAGTCGATAACGATCAACGCTTCGGCAGAGTGTCGCCGCCGAGAAGCGCGATGACGATCACAATCAGGATCATTCCGAGACCGACTCCAATGGCAACGCCTCGTCTACCACCGCGTTACCCACCTCGATCTTCTGCATTGATGCTCTGTCTAGGACCTTTCCATCTCATGCCGAGGCTATGGCGTTGAGAAAACGAATCGGGCAAACGAAAAATCCCTGCCAGCACTCTATCCGACGCGCTGACCGGGAACTGCTCCCTCGTCAGGCGAAAGAATAAAGATGTCTTCGCCTCCGGGGCCTGCGGCAACAATCATGCCTTCGGAAACACCAAATTTCATTTTCCGCGGCGCCAGGTTCGCAACCATGACGACAAGTCGTCCCGTCAATTCTTCGAGCTCGTAGGCGGATTTGATTCCGGCAAATACGTTTCGGGTTTCATCACCGCCAAGACTCAGGGTCAACTGAACTAGTTTTCGCGCTTCGGGAACCTCCTTCGCCTCGACGATGCGGGCTACGCGCAGATCGGTTTTGAAAAAGTCATCGATCGTGATTTCCTCGGCGATGGGATCTGCGGCTAGTGCATCGCCGGAGTCGTCCCATTCGCCAACTGGCGCGGGAGCATCAGCTGCGGCAAGTTCTTTTGATTCTTCGATCATGGCTTCGATTTTCTTCGGGTCGACCCGTTGCATCATGTGCTTGAACTTGTTGAACTCACGACCAGAGATAGGTGCCTTCGACTTCTCCCATGACGTAAGTTCTTCGCCGAAAAGTTCGCCAGCTTTCTGCGCGAGTTCAGGGAGGATCGGAGCGAGGTATATCGAGAGAGTGCGAAATAAGTTCAGGGCGACTGTGCAGACGTCTTGCAGTTCCTGCGCCTTCGACTCGTCTTTGCGAAGCTCCCACGGGGCATTGCTTTCCACGAAGGGATTGGCCTGATCGGCCAACTCCATAATCATGCGCGTCGCCTTGCCAAAGTCCCCGGCTTCATAGGCATCCGCAATCTCGTCTCCGCGTGCCGCGAAGGTTTCAAAAAGACCGCCGTCATCCGGATATTCGGCAGAAAGCCCTACTCCCTGGATGAATTTTGCGGTTCGGCTGGCGAGGTTCACGACCTTGCCAACGAGATCGCTATTGATCTTGCTGACGAATTCTTCCGGATTCAAATCGAGGTCTTCGACGCGGGAAGAAAGCCGAGTCGCGTAGTAGTAGCGAAGATAGGAAGGATCGAGATGTTCGAGGTAGGTCTCGGCCTGAATAAATGTGCCACGCGATTTTGACATCTTTTCTCCATCAACGGTGAGAAACCCGTGGATGTGGACTTTGGTCGGCAGAGAATACTTCGCCGTCTTCAGCATCGCTGGCCAGAAGAGGGTGTGGAAATACTGAATGTCTTTTCCAATGAAATGATGAATCTCGGTGGAGTCACTTCTCCACCAGTCATCGAGATTTTCTTCGTTCGCGTCGCACCACTGCTGCGTGGACCCGATGTAGCCGATCGGAGCATCGAACCACACATACCAGTAGTTGCCGGGAGAATCCGGAATCTCAAATCCAAAATACGGTCCCGGGCGGGAAATGTCCCAATCACGAAGCGGTTCATTCAGAAAGAAATTCTTGAGGTAGTTTGCGCTCTCGGATGGAAGAGTCCCGGACTGGGTCCACTCATCGAGAAACCCGTGCAGTTTTTCAATTTGAACAAAGAGATGCTTCGCCGAGCGAATCTCAGGTTTCGTTCCAGAAAGCGTGCTGACAGGATCGACGAGCTCAGCCGGGGTATAGGTCGTACCACAGGATCCGCAGTTGTCGCCAGGTTGATCTTTCGATCCGCAGTTCGGACAGGTTCCTCGAACAAAACGGTCAGCAAGGAAAGCGCCCTCCTCTGCATCAAAAAGCTGATCGATGTCCTCTTCGATCACCATATCAGCGTCACGAAGAGCTTGCCAGATCTCGTGACAGACCATGCGATTTTCTTCGCTGTTGGTCGAGCCATATTGATCAAACTCGATTCCAAATCCAGCGAAGTCAGCTTGATGCGCCTCACTGACTTTGGCGATAAACTCCTCTTCAGAAATACCTTCTTTTTGCGCACTAAGCATGATTGCGGTGCCATGGGTATCATCGGCGCAGATGTAGATGCAGCGATTGCCCATCATTTTCTGAAACCGGACCCAGATGTCGGTTTGCAAATATTCCACGAGATGGCCGATATGAATCGGGCCATTTGCGTAGGGAAGAGCTGATGTGACGAGGATTTGCCGCATGCTGGAGTGTAGTGGTCAAGTTTTCAGTTTCAAGTTTCAAGAACCAACATGTGGAGGATTCTTGAAGCTTAAAACTATCCACCAGCCTTCTTCTTCTGCTCCCAAGTGTAACCGCCCGCGCCCCCTTCGACTTCGATCCACTCCCCGGGGAAGGACACTCTCTGCCAGTGTTTCCACTGCTCAGCTCGGACCTGATCGAGAGATACCTTCTTTTCCTCGGCTTCCTTTTTCATCAAGGTGACTCGGTCACGATTTTCGTCGGAAACGGTTTTTACGACGTAGTCGCCATATTCTCCAGCAGGCTTAGTCCGGACGGATAATTCGCCCTCATGATTTTCACCGATAAGACGGTTGTTTTTCAGTTCCTGGATTTCTTCCATCCGAGTGCGGCGGGCATCCATTGCAGAACGGAAAGCCTCCTGCTGCTCAGAGGTTTTCTTGTCTACCTTCCCGTGCTGATAAACATGTACATCCATATCGAGATCAACTTTGATAGGCTCTGGCGTTGCCACATTTACGTCGAATGGTTTGCACGACGCGATTAGCGTGAGCACCACAAAAAGAAAAGGAATCTGTCGGAAGAGCAACATCGGTTACTGCCCGCGCGAAGCGACGGGACGTGCACTGGCTTCTGGAGTTGGTTGGTTGTCTGCTTGGGAAGGATCGGCGACGACTTCATCGCCGGGTTGTGTTTCTGTTTCGACGGCGGGGTCGGTCACCGCAACGGCCGTGTCCGGAGCCCGATTGTCGTGAAGGTGAAAGGTCAGTTCGCGCGAACCGTAGGGTCCGACAAAACTAAGGTCGAGTTCTCCATCACGTCCGAGAAGATAAAGGCTACCGGAGCCTTTGTCATAATCAAATCGTTTCACGGCGACCAGCCCTAGCTCGGCGAGGCTCTTTTTGATGTTAGTCCAGTCCTCGGGAAGCTTGTCGAGAATGACGTCGAACTTCCTGATATCGAACCACCCGGGAGCGCTGGTCTGAAATTCGCCCGTGGTTTCGCCGAGGGCTTTTTTTCGTCCCTCAGAAATAATCTTGAGCGAAATCGGGCCATCCATCTGGAAATTTTCGGGAGCGAGAGCGTTCGTGATCGGCATCGCATCCATATCTGTACCCGCGACCCACGCGTCCCATTTTCCATCGTCATTGAGGTAGAAGTTGAACCCGCCTTCGGCATAGCCCCCGTAAGCATAGCCACCAAGCCCTCCGTAGATTCCGTTTTCGTCGAAGGTCACGGTGAGGAACAGATTTTCCGCTTCGTATTTTCTCCAAATGAGCCTGTCGAGCTTGAAGATCTGGACAAGGTTGTTGTTCACGTCCTCCTCCGGCACGTTGAATTCGACGTTTCCCGTAAGGCCATAGAGATCCACTTTGTAATCGGGAAAGCGATACACGTAGTCCTCGTCGGGGATAGACAGCTTTAGTTCTGTTTTCCCTGCGGTCATGCTCGTGGTCGCATTAAATGGGAACGGGACTATGCCAATGGGAATCCCGGTTGGAGCGATCACAATTTTTCCCGCAGTCGCATTGATCGTCTTGATCACCCAGTCGGGACTGGCGGCTGCCTCGTTGAACAAGGCGTCCTCTTCAAATCCGATACTGGCTCCTTCGTTTTGCTCCCGAAAATTCCGCTGGTAGTCGATCCACCAGAAGAGGCCCTGGCCAACGTGAAGAGACGGCCCGATCAGATCAATTTTCTCAACTTCCTGGCTTGCCAGTCCTGCGAGAGAAAACTCCACAAAGATGGTCGGCAGCGTCGCCACAGTGATGAAAGAATCGTAGGGGTCTTTGATCTCAATTCCCGCCAGTTCGATCTTCTGCATCTTATCCTGTGCCAGCAATTCATCAGGGGAAAGTGGCACATCCGTGAGAACGGTTTCGATGTCGAACTCCAATCCCTCAACCTGAGGCACCAGGGCTTCGAAAAAGACGCGACTTCTGGTAATTTGCACCTCTTCCAGCGTCCACGTTGGCAATTCGTTCACGGCGATCTGGCGAGGTTCCTCCGGTGTCTGCCGAGACGGCTCTTCCTCCGTTTTGCCGTTGTCGACAATTGCTTTCAATCCATCGCCGATCTTCATCTCGGCGCCATCAATTATGACAGTCTCAATACGCCGAGTCCTCTGCAATTGGTCTGCGGTTGCTGCGATCTCGATGCTCTTGATCGACATCACTTCCTCTTCCACGACCGGAGAAGGCCCAAATTCGTTTACCGGCTGATCAGGAAAAAGCGTCGGATCACGGGGTGCAGGCGGCCCCTCGAACTCAATCGAGATGGGATGATTCCGCAGTTCAAAATTTTCCAACTCGATCTCGTAGGAAAACGGAGGGGCGCCCTTCTCATGATTCGTCCGAATCGTAAAATCTGAGTATACTTTCGGGACGCGCCCTTCCGCAAATTGCGAGTCAGCTTCGAATCTCCCATCAACAATATCGAGATTGGTCACCTTATAGACCGGTCGATTGACCGGGCCAACGATCTCCTTTTCCTTCGGATTCATCCACGCGCCGAGAGCTTCGTCGGTGAGGGTGATTTTCGGCTCACGTAAGGTAAGCGAATCGATCCGGCTATCGAAATTGAAATCTGACCAGCGAAAACCGAGTTCCCCGGACTCGAACGATACGAGCGGATCATTCCCGACCTGCACATCTGGCCCACGAACGGTGGTGTGGTCAAGCGTGAGTTGCTGCATCCCACTGGAAGCGAATCCATCGTCTCCGCCAATCTGGATATCAGTAAAATTTCCCGAGAGAGAAGTTTCAACCCTCGGAGCCGGGTCACCGCCGAAGGTAGCGTTTTGCATGAGAAATGTCCCATCTTCGACCCGGAGTGATTCGAGAACCCAAACGGGAGAATCGGAAGTCTCAATGGGAGCCTCAGCTACTTCAGGTTTCTCGACACGGAATCGAGCGAGCGAATTGTCAGAAATGAGCACGTCAACTCCCTCGATTGAAATTTCCGAGACGGTTCGGTCATGAATGAGTTTACCCGGATTTTCCAGTTTCACGGAAATGGTATCAACAGATGCGAGCTGGGAAGTTGGCGGTCCTATCGCAACTTCAGAAAACTCGACCTGTAATGGCTCGGGGCTTTTCCATCTGCCATCGGTGTAGTTTACATCGAGGAATTCGACTTGCGTTTCGAATGACAGGTCTGGGAACGACAAACCGCCATTGCTCCCGTCGAATCCAGTGGCACGAAACTCCGACTGACCGATCCTGACTTTCCCCAAATACATCTCCGGTAGGCTTGCGGATTCTGGGGATTCCTCTGGCTGCAATCTCGTATCAGTTTTCTCAGACGCATTGTCAGCAAACCAACTCGGAGTGATCTCCGCTTCGATTCCTGACAAATCCAGAAATGGTATATCGATTCGCGAAATATCACGATAAATGAGAACATCCGCTTTTGCCGATTCAATTTGTCCCTCCTTCTCCCCTTCCCCCACGTTCAGGTTCTTCAGCACAATCGTGATGGGGTTCTCAGGCGCACCGGAGTCATCGAATTCAAACGGACTTGCCGATACGCTCCATCCCGTCGAAATTTCCGGGATGCCCGGAAAGCGAATCGTTATCATGCCGTCTCGAACTTCGAGACTTTCCTTGAAATAGGAAAAGGCCGACAGGTCGATCAACTCGGGATCGGCTTCCCCCTCCGCATCAGATTTTGGCAGTGCCTCGAGAAATTCTTTTGTCAGGAGAATTTCCGGATTGTCCAACTCTACGGTTTTGACTTCGCCGTATCGCCGCAGTCGATCAAAATCGTAGGTGAGGTTCAGCTCCGGAATTTGCACCATGGGAGTGATGCTATCTGTGCCGCGTGGGGAGAGGTGCAGATGCTCTACTTTCACTTTGCCGATCTCCCGAACATGGAGCGCCCCTACGGATACCTCGAAAGGCTCAACAAGGCGAGCAAGTGCTTCATTTACAACTCGTTCGCGATTCGCGTAGAGAACAACTGTGAAAATTGCAACCAGCACGACCGCGACAACAACCGCGACCAGCGACCAACCGAGGAAGCGGAGCAGCCATCGGAAGATACGTCGAGGTGTCCGGAGAAACCATCGTTCCCCAAGTGAATGTGTGTGTTTCGGCACTGCGAAAGTATAGCCACGTGCCGGAGGATTGCCAGTCTCACTACGACAGCAAAACCTGCTCTCAGTTGGCTGCCAGCTCGTGGCTCGCGATCAGTTGCAGATTGGCAATCTCGACAGGAGAGAGCTGCTTCTGGACCGCTTCCACAGAAGCAGTTCTCGGCTGATAGGCCGAGCCAAACTCCTGCGCAAAATGCTGCCCCTCGGGAGTGGTAAAATGAAATCCACGGCGCAGATAGATTTCATTTCGAGCCCTCCACAGTGCGTGTGGATAGAGCGTTCTCACTTCGTTGATGGAAAGAGCGCGAGCGTGAGAATTAGGGAACACCCAGGGAACTCGTTGAGCGGCAGGAGAAATTGCAGCAATACGAGGCGAAGGCGCAGCACCCGGGGCAGCAGCTCTTTGTTGAGCCAGCTGAACAGGAGCCTGACCGCGGTTAAGACTCTCGATCAGCACAATCGATTGCAGCGCTCTCGTAATCTGCTTTTGCCGATCTTTTGTCTTCGAGCCAAAAACGGGGAGTTCGACTTCGCTACGGGAAAGCAACGGAAGAACGAGCTCCGTCTTCACAGCAAAATTGACCGACTGGGGAACGTAGCCACCCTTTTTCATTCTCTCGATCGAGTTCAGTCCAGAAGCGACCACACCAATGACTCGACCCGACTGCGAGATCATCGGACCTCCCGAGTTACCTGGCTGAAGCGGAGCGGAGATTTGCAGGAGCCGTGGATCATCACAGACTCCAGAGAGAGCATTGACGACTCCAGTAGAAATTTTCGGTAGCCTCCCTATTACCGTGGGGTCCGGAAAACCTGCTGCTGTGACTGGCGAGCCATAGTGCGCTTCAGATGAAGGAGCGAGTCCAAGCGTGCGTCCGTTCCATTCTTCAATCTTCAAAATGACGAGATCATTTGCCGGATCCAGCACGACGATGATTGCAGGCATTTGTCCTTCAGGAGTGTGAACGACAACTCGGTCTGCGCCTCGTATCACATTTTGGCATGTGACGAGGTAGCCTTTCGGACTCACGGCAAAGCCGGTCCCGAACTGTCCCGCCTCCATGCACGCTAAAAAGAGCGAACCCACAGCGAGCATGGCTGCGAAGAGCTTCATTTAGGTTTTCTTTCTCGGTTTCCTGAGCGTTCCCGGTTTAGGTCGAGAACCGCTTCGGATATAATTTGCGTCAGGATTGGGGCCTTGAGCTGGTAGGGTGTGTTTCAAGCACCCAAATGTTTGTATTATGGAAATTATAACTCAAATGAGAATATTGCGCAACCATGAAATTATAATTTCTATAATTGAGGTTTATTCGTAATGAGGCTGACCCCAGATAGGACCTCACTGGAACCAAGCAATAAGGGCGACGAGAGAGCTTTTCACCTTGGCAATACCAGCAAAAATACCGGCTTGATTTCCGAAGATTCTCGTGGAATTTACCGGCCCAATCGCATTTGAGATTGGGGAAAATGGTCGAATCGGGACGTGGCGCAGTTTGGTAGCGCATCACACTGGGGGTGTGGGGGTCGCAGGTTCAAATCCTGTCGTCCCGACCATTTTTGCGAAACAACCCTACTCAACCTCCAGCTTCCCGAAGAGGCTTGGGAGGTAGTTTCCATACCAAAAGGTCGGAGACCACTGATAAGATTTCTTCTCTCCGAGACGAGGTCGATTGCGGACGATCTGGAATCCCCACTCACGATTTGCATCAAGATCCGCGTTGATCTCTTTTAGTGGAATAGCCAATTCCACGGTCCAGGCACCCTCCTCTTTCGCGGTAGCGACTACAGCGGTGCTATTCCATTTTTCGTTTTTCAAAAGTGCGTCGAAGAGCACACCACCTGAATTCACGGCAAGGTGATGAAACGACTTCTTGTCGTTGTTCGCATCAAGAAGGATTTCAATCGAATCGTCCTCTCTCACTTCCCCATCCCTAGTTTTGGTTTCGCTGAGAATGTCGCGCAGCAGTGGCTCGTGACACCGGATCCCCACGTAGAGATTCGAATTATCGTGATAGATCCAGGCCTGCGTTTCCACCGGGGAATATTCATCAACCTGGCGCGGAATAAGGCGGGTCACGGTTGGCTCCCCTTCCCACAAACTCTCGAGCAATTGACCGTCGATTTTCGGCTCAACCTCAGTCGCCGATAGTCTCGACTGTTCGGGATATCTCTTCACGTGATCAGTTAAGTCCAAAGGCAGCGCAATCGTTCTCTCGAGATGGAATTGCTCCTCCTCCCCATGAAAATGGGAAAGCATGCGAGGAAGAGGAAAATAGGTCGAAAGGTCTCCGACATGACTCACGGTAAACTGTAGCTCTTTCTTTTCACCTGGAGCCAACTCCACGGACACACGGCGCGGGTTCACCGTCCAATTATCGGATACAGGCAAAATCCAGGAAAACTGGCAGACAAGTGGCGTCTCGAGAGGATTCGAAAGAGGTAGCGTCAGAGTCTTGTTCCGGAACGGAAAGGTCTCCCGAAAATTTTCGCTGAACTTCAATCCCCGCCAGAATTTCTGATCCGCTTCTGTCGTGACATCTTCCGGGAGCATGCCGTCGAGAGTCAGGTTCATCATGCGTGGGCCCTCATCCGTCATCGTTATCCAGCTGGCGTGATCAAATTCTCCGAAAGGGCTACCTCGCAACGCGCTCCCACCACCCGTCGTTCCCAGCGTGTAGTAGTTAGCCTCGTTTCTTTCGTATTTGGCGTAGCGATGAACATGGCCCGCATAGACCGTGTGCTTTCGCCCTGACAAAGAAGTCTCCACCTCGGGCCACCCCGTTTTGGATTTCTTGAGAACACGCTCCCCATTCACATTTCGCATGATCCCCTCTTCAAATACCCAGAGGGGCTGATGAATGAATACCATTGTCCAGCGAACATCGTCGTAGTGGGCGAGTTCCTCCTTCACCCAATTAATCTGCTCCTGGCCGATAAAGGGTTGCGAGCCTTCTCCATCCTGCGTATTGAGGCAGAGGAAAAGGACGTCCTTGTAAACAAAAGAGTAGTAGCGCACCCCATATTTCTCATCCCAGATCCGATCCATCAATCCGTTGCTGACGTCATGGTTACCGGGCAGATAAAAAAACGGCATCTCAAAGCGATCAACGAAGCCGTTAAATTCTTTCCACTGGCGCCGAATTTCCTTCTCGTCTTTTTGCCATCCACCACCGGCGATCAAATCACCAACCGTGATCACAAACTCTGGCTGCAACTCGTTCACCTTTGTAACCGCACGTGAGAAAACACCGGGCCGCATGCCTCCGGTGCGGTCGGTCACGATCGCGAACTGAAAGTCCTTCGGATCATTTCGAAACTCGCGCTTAGTCCAGGGCTTTTGCTGCGTCGTGACTCGAGAGGAAAAGTTTTCGTCCGTCTCGGGCTCGGCCTCGGCATCTGCCTGCGCTAGAATAGATAGAGGGAGGCCGGAAAGCGCGAGGAGGATAACGAAAGAGTGATTCATGGAGTTAGGGGAGCGATTCAACAGGATTCACAGACAACAAACAAGTTACAAAAAGCGTCCCTGAATCAGATCACGAAAAGATAGACGCTCCCCGACCGAATGTCGTAATCATTCGATGCATGAAGGGATCACGTAACTACCTGCTTTCTGGGCTACTTCTGTTGGCCCTGCTATTCGGTGGATTCGCTGTGGCCCAGGAAAAGGAAACTCCTCTGCCCAAAGGATACCGGGAAGCAGGTCCCGATAAGGTGGCCGCTCTCAAAGAATTGTGTGAGGCCACTGCCAATACCGGACTCTTTTCCGGAGCCGTTCTGGTAGCTGATGAGGGAAAAGTCATTTACAGCGAGGGCTTCGGCCTCGCAAACCGGGAATGGAATATTCCTAACACAGCCGATACCAAATTTCGGCTCGCCTCCGTCAGCAAGCAATTCTGCACCATGGTCATCATGCAGTTGGTTCAGGAAGGAAAGCTCAGCCTGGACGACACGATTTCTGATCACCTCACCTACTATCGAAAAGATACAGGCGATCGAATTACCATTCATCACCTCATGGCGCATCAGTCTGGCATTCCCGATTTCACAGCCAACTTCAACTATCGCGGAACCATCTCCCGACTGCCTTTCGAAAAAGACGAGTTCATCAAACAACATTGCAGTGGCGACCTCGCGCACGAACCCGGCACGATCTACTCCTACAGCAATGCTGCCTATGTCATCCTCGGCCGAATCATCGAAAAGTTAACCCGCCGAACTTTCGAGCAGAGCGTAAACGAGAGAATTTTCGAACCTCTCGGGATGAAGAACAGCGGGTATGACCGCAACGAATATGTGCTCGAAAAACGGGCCAGCGGATACGATCGCGGACCCTTCGCCTACACCAAAGCAAGCTACATGGACATGGATTCGTCACCCGGTGCCGCCGGCGCTCTCTATTCAACCGTGGAAGACATGTTCCTCTGGGATCGGGCCCTCTACACCGACAAATTGCTGAAGCAGGAATTCCGCGAACTCATGTTCACCCCGAATCGGGATGTTCCAGAAGTGAAGGCAGCCGGGGGCAGAGCCCAGAGCCGATACGGATACGGTTGGCAGATCTACACGAAAACCCATCCCGTGACCAAGCACCGCACCAAAGTGATCAACCACGGAGGCGCGATTAACGGCTTTCGAGCGATGGAAAACCGCCTCGTTGATGACGATGCCTTTGTCATGGTTCTCTGCAATCAGGGAGACTCCTTCGGAAGCGGAGACGTCTGGAATGCGGTTATGACTTTGAGCGCGGAATTGATCCATGTCGTCACGGACCAACCCTTTCGGATGCCGGGCAAGGCCAGGCTCACTCAGGACCAACGACTCTATGCCATGGTAAAAGAGCAGGGCGTAGAACCTGCGATTAGCTGGTTCAAAGAAAACGGCCGAAAAGCCGGATGGGGCGGCACAACCATGGCTCTGGCCCAGCAGTTGATCAAAGATGGCTACGTCGACGAAGCCCTCCAGTTCATGGAGCTCGAAATCGAGCTAGCCCCGGGGAAGGTCTGGATACTGAGAAAAACAGCCGAAGCCTGCCTCGGAAATGGCCGCACGGAGAAAGCACTCGAGTGGGCAGAAAAGGGATTGGCGCTGAAGCCAGAAGACGAAAAGCTGATTGGCTTGATGGCAGAAGCGGAGCGAGATCTGAAACGCGGGGAATAGAGGATGGAGAAACTTTCTAGCGCTGGCTCTCGGCCTCGTCCATCAATGTGACCACCCGCGCGAGTCGCTCATCCTGCGTCAGCAAATAATCCTGCTGTGCGCGATAGGCAGCAGCACGTTCTCCTTTTGCAGCTTGGAATTCCGGATCGTTCTTTGCCGCCTCACTGGCTGCCTTTTTCTTCTTTTTGATTTCCTCATCGGAGACAAAAAGCTGCGGGTAGGCAGACTCCAGATTTGCCTGCGCCGCGTCAGCCGCGGACACGAGGTCTAGATAGACTTTCTCTTTTTCAAAACGACTCCGAAGCCGTTCCATCTCAGCCTCTTTCTTGCTGCGAGGCCAGTCTTCCACCTCCGGCTTTTGTTTGATTAGATACGCCTCGATAGCGCGCCTGGCTCGATGCGTTGCATTGAGCGTCTCCTTATAAACCGGATCATCCTCCTGGAGCCTCTTCCTCTCTTCACTGATCGTCTTTAGAAATTCCTTGTTAGATCGATACACATCGGGAAAGAGCTGCTTATTCTGCTCATCCAGTTCGTCCACGTGAATTACCAAGGCGCGGTAGTTCTCATCGTTTTGATAGAGTCGTTCCTGGGCGTTGCTTTTCTCGATTTGAAATTGTTCCTCCAGCGCCTTCTCGACAGGATGCTTATCAATCACAGAGCTCAAGTGCGCTCTTCCTGAATCAGCTACTTCACCTTTCTTCGCGACGGCACGGAAGACCTGGAAATTATCAAACGCAGCTGCGGACTCATCGACTTGGAATGCGAGATACTGCCGAGTTCGGTCAATGATGGGGTGCTTGGCGTGCGCCACGTGATCCCGATCTAGATGCGCGATCACTTCATCGTCGAGAAATTCCACCGTCATCGTATACCAGCGATCTGGATCGAAGTTGAAGGCACATTCACTATGGCGGTAAGAAAAATACGGCACAGATCGATCACTCGCCGTCTGGATGAAAAAGTGGTCAGGACGCAAGTGAACGACTGCATTATAGCCTCCCCCACTCCCCGTCATAAGACGCACGTCTTTTGCCTCCCCGAGCCGAAAATCAAAACGAATCACAGCGTCTTTGTATTCCGCATCGCGAAGAAAAATTCGCGTATTACCGGATCCGGTCGCAAGCCGCTTCAGGATTCCATCTTCCGCGACCCAGTCTTTATTGTACCAGAGCTGCTCACTGACGAGTCCGGGAGAAAAATGATCTCCGAAATAGAGGCTCCGTGTTTCTGTCAGGATAGGTTGCGACGGGTTACGCGCTCCGACGGATTCCCGCCAGCGAGCCAGTTGCTCTTTCATTTCGGTGACCACCTTCGGGTTGTCCGAAGCAACATCACTCTGTTCAGAAGGGTCATTCTTCAGCGAGAAGAGTTCGTCCTTTCCTGAGTCAAAATGCTCGATCAGTTTCCAATCGTCCTGGCGAATCGCTCCGCCGGAAATACCACCAAGAAAGTGAGGACCATCCAGTGGGTAGTGCCACGCCAGAAATTCCCGATTGGTATCATTGTCAGGATCTTTCCAATTCTCCAAAGTAGACACGCCGTCGAGAATCTGTTCCGAATCCGGCTCAACGCCAGCTGCGGCCAGTAAGGTGGGATAAAAATCCGTATTCATCGTGGGCGCTCCCGAGGTGGCCCCTTTCGGAACTTGCTCCGGCCAGCGCACGATGAGGGGAACTCGAATACCTCCCTCGTAGAGCTGGCTCTTGCCACCACGCAGGGGCGCGTTCGAAGTGACATTGCTTTCCCCTCCGTTGTCGCTGGTGAAAATGACTATCGTGTTTTCAGCGACACCCAACTCCTCCAACTTTTTCGAGAGCCCCCCAATACCGTCATCGATCGATTCCAGCATCGCCGCGAGATGAGGATTGTGATCAACCGCCCAGTGATTGCCAGGATCCCCCTTCCCCAGCCCCGCATCTTCGCAGATATAGCAATTCTCCCGACCTGATTTTCCCGGAGGGTGCTTCTTTTGATATTTTTCGACGAGATCTTTCCGGCCATTCAGAATCGTGTGCGGCGCATAGTGGCTGAGGTAGAGAAAAAAAGGCTGCTGTTTGGCGACACTTCGCTCGACAAAATCGATGGCTTCTAGATTGAGTCGATCCGTCAGATATTCCTCTTCCCCGAAGCGAGCCTCAGGCAAATCGATCCACCTGATCGGCTGATCGCGAAACACATAGGGCCAGGTGTTAGCACCATTGCCGACGCCCTTTACCTCGCTGCCAATATTCCAATCAAACCCATGTTCGGTCGGGCGCACTTCGAATTCAGCTTCGTGATTCCGGTAGCCGGTGAGATGCCATTTCCCCACCATACCCGTTACATAGCCATGGCGCTGCAGCATCTCGGGAAGCGTCGTGTGAGCTGTCGAGAGAGCATTCGCTGAATTCGGTCGGAGATAGTCCGTGATGCCAACTCGCGCCGGCACCTGGCCTGTCAAAAACGAAGCGCGGTAAGGCGAGCAAACGGGAGCCGATGCGTAAGCATTCGTGAACCGCATCCCCCCATTGGCGAGCACGTCCAGATTTGGCGTCTCGTTGAATTCGTTTCCGTAACAACCCAACTCCGCCCAACCCAGATCATCTGCGAGGACAAAAATGATGTTCGGTTTTTCCCCGGCCAAAGCAGTTCCGACCAGAATCAGGAAAAGTGAAATGATGAAGTTTCTCATGAGTTAACAGGATTAGGTCGATGACCAGACAGGGTTAGATCATCGACCTAACCCTGTTCCATCTGGACCTGCACTTCAATAATTCCCACAGCAGTTTCTTCCTGCGGAGTGATGTGAATGCGGATTGCATCGCACTTCGTTGGTGCAGCCGGATGAACGACATTAAATTGGTTTGCCCGAACGTCGTATTTGTCGGTGGTATAGAGTTCGAACGGTTTCCACTCGCCGTTTATCTCGACTTCGAGCGACCACTCTTTCGGAAACCTCACATCGCCCTGCCAGCGATCCATCCAGAATATTCCGACGCTGCGGATATCTTTCGTTTCGGCAAAACGACCGACGATCCATTGTGGTTGGCCGGGCTGTCCGCGACTGGTCCAACGGAGCACCTTATTACCACTCGACCACTTGTCTGCCTCACCATCACCGATCGCGGTGACGGTATCTTCTTCAGCGGTGTGGGAGGCAGTGATTTCAGTAAAAATGCTTTCTTTGGGAAGGGCGAGCGGATCATAGATCGCCAGGTTGGGGTTGGTCGGGAACCACACCGTCATGGATCCGAAATCGCGATTGTTCCACGCGTAGTAGGGAGTCAGGACCAAGGGAACGTCGTCTTTCGCGCCGCCGTCTTCGGCTACCGCGCTGGCAGAAACCGTCGCCTGCAGAAATGAGCCGTGTTCGATCGCTATTTTCGAGAGTTCTGCCACTGCTGTCTTGGGCTTTCCTTCGAAAAAGTAACGCTGCGTCACGCCGCCATTGTCGATTCCCTCGGCGCACATGACGAAGGGACCGCGTGTCAGCGCGATACGATCCACGTTCGCCTCGACCGAGGGGTGGCTGCGATTTGCGCGAACCGGCATGGGCAAGTCCAGTTCCACCACGTCGCCAGCCATCCATTCTCGAGCAACTGTTAAGAAACCTTTTTCCAGGTTTTCTACGCTCATTGTCTCACCATTTACTTTCAAAGAAATGGGAACGTACGAAGGGTCCACAAAATCGTAAAGATCGCCGGGAACAAACTGCTCTCCCTGAGCCCAGGTAGGAATGCGAAGATGAAGGGAAAATTCGCTTTGCTTCTGAGGGTCTAGCCGCAGCACGATTTTGCCCTTGTTAGGGTATTCGGTCTGCTGATTGATCTTTACTTTCGCGCCCCCCACTTCAACCTCCGTATTGCTCTCCGCGTAGAAGGTGACGTAGAGATTATTTTCCTCATGCGCATAAGCCATGCCCGGCACCTGCGGCATCAACCTTGCAATATTGGAAGGACAACAAGCCGTTCCAAACCACGGCGCACGCCCTGCGGCTCCATGGTTGAAAGGATACTTTCCATCGGCATCGAGAGGGTTGACGTAGAAGAATTTGTTCCCTTCTAGATTCACTGCCGCGAGCACGTTATTCAACAGGGCAACTTCCGCGACATCAAGATAACGAGCGTCTTTGTGGAGAAGAAACATGCGGTAATTAAAAAAGACATTTCCCACTGCAGCACACGTCTCGTTGAAGGCATGAGCATTCGGCAATTCGTATTGCGGGCCGAAGCCCTCAATCCCATGCACCGCACCCAGTCCGCCCGTGATGTGCATGCGAGTGTTCGTGATGTCCGCCCAGATGCGATCCAGCGCGGCCGCGTATTCCTTTTTTCCGGTGAGGGCGCTTACATCGGCCATCGCGGAATACTGGTAGGTCGCCCGCACCGCATGCCCCACGGCTTCGCTTTGTTCGCTTACTGGCTTGTGCTGCTGCGCATAGGTTGGCGACATGACACCTTCTCCGTCGGGAACGTAAGTCACTCCGCGAATCTCAAGAAACTTCCGTGCCATATCGAGGTAGAGATCCTTTCCAGTGACTCGATAGAGTTTGACCAAAGCCAGCTCCGGCTCCTGATGCCCGGGCGCCTGACGAATCGGTTTTCCATCATTGTATTTGGAATCGCCCTCGAAGAAAACTCGGTTGATGTGCTGCGCATTTTTCTCCGCAACTTTCAGAAGACTGTCCTTCCCGGTCGTTTCGTAGTAGGCCACCGCAGCCTCATAGAGGTGCCCCATGTTGTAGAGTTCGTGACTGTGAACCACGTAGGAGTATGGACGGTCACCCATCATCGATTTTTTCGTTCCGACGCCTGTGGTGTGAGACGGATAGAGATAACCATCCTCTTCTTGCGCCTCCGCAATCACCGCGATGATTTGATCCATCCGCTTCTCCAGCTCAGGATCACGCTCGAGTTGCAGCAGGTAGGCCGTGCCCTCCATGACTTTGTAGAGATCAGAGTCAATAAAGCGATGTGCCTTGTGATCCGTAACCTCTTTCCCATCCAGAAAGTCGGCTGCCGCTTTCAAATGGGCGACGCCGGACTCCGTTCTCTCAAACGCCCATGGGACGAGAACCTCGCGCTGGGTAATCATCCGGGGACGCCAGAAATCCGACGTCATTTCCACCTGATAGTAAGGGACTGGCTTAAGCGGGTAGTCGGCTGCGGTCAGCGTTCCTGCCGAAATTAGAATCAACAACAAGAGGCGGAGAATCATGCATCAGGAACGACCTCGAAAAAGAGTCCTGCGACAAGTCTTTCCGTTTCAGGTTTTGGGTAATGCTTCGTAGAAATCAGATCGTTCAGACTCAAGAATCCAACTCCATATACCCCTGTGGACAACAGGAGAAATCATTGAGTCATCCCCTCTACTCTGCCACCGCCACATAAACTGTGCTCGCCGAGTCGCGGCCCTGCAACGGATTGTGGAAAGAAACGACATGGGACTCGCAGGAAGGGAACGCGGTCTCCAGTGCTGCGAAAAATTTCTCCTCGGGCGGATCATCTGACCACATCGCAAACACACCGCCGGGATGGAGCTTGGCTGTGAGCTTTTTCAATCCTTCGGATGAATAGAAATCTCCATGAGCCTCGTGCAGCAACTTGTCCGGAGAATGATCGATATCGAGCAGGATTGAGTGGAACTTCTTCGTGGAGTCTTCTGGATCGAAACCAGTATCTGCTGGATCGGCCAAGGCAAGCTGGAAGAAGTCACCATGAACAAATTGGCAGCGCGGATCAGCAGTCAGCTCCGGCCCGAGCGGAACAAGCCCTTCGCGGTGCCATTCAATGACCGGCTCCAGGCAATCGACAACTCGTAGCGAACCGAGCCTATCATCTGAGAGTGCTGCCTGCGCCGTGTAGCCCAGACCAAGACCACCCACAACGACATCGAGAGAGTCAGCGTCTGGGAACTGCTCTCGCGTTTTCGCCAAACCCAGATCCGCCAGCGCGACCTCGACAGCCGTGAATAAACTCGACATGAGATATTCCTCACCGAGTAGAATTTCGTAGACCTCACGATTGTTCAGCGAAAGGATTGTTCGGCAGCGAAGGCTGACAATTCCAAGTGGTGTCTCGCTATAAGCAAGCTCGGCGAAGCGGGGTTTGGGATGCATAAGAAGAACTGCGCAGAAATTCCCGCAGCAAAGATTCAGTGAATCAAGATCGGCGGAGGCACTTTGTCTACCTCAGCTTCCCACGCAGCCAGCTTTTCTTTGAGTTCCTTCACCTTGTTGAATCTCTTGTAGTAGAGGTTGTCGCGCTCCTGCTGGTCCTCTTTCAAATTGAACAGCAACTCTATCATGTCGTCCCGCACGTATTTCCACTACCCTACCCTACTTCTTTGACTCGGCGGCGAGTTCGATGAACACGCCAGCAGAAGGTGCGCTCCATAACAGTCTCTTTTCCCCTCGCAGGATCGGCAGCAGGTTGATGCCATCACTGGGACGGATGATCGGGTTTTCGCTGGGAAGACAACGTTACCATCCCTGACAATCTTTCACGATTCTAATTCGAATCAAAAATTGTCTGGGCAGGTTATCCGCCTCTTCCCCGAATCGTTCGGATACCCGCAACTACGGCCGACTTTCGGAACCATTTTGCTCTTTCAGAAATTGAAAAAGTCCCTTCTTCCTCGGCTTTGCTTCTCCGCCCTGCGATCCGCGGGCTGACGCCTCCGGGACGGGAACCAGTGTCGCACGCATCGCAGAAGGAGTCGGTTTTTCGGGCAGGGAAACGGGAACATCACGGGGTTCACGAACGATGGGTCCGCCGGCGCCCAGAGATTCGTATTCCACGCGGAGGACACGATCGAGATCGGCACCGAGTGCTTTCTCCAATCGGATCAGGCTCTGATTAAAAAGTCGATCCGAAGCGAGTTGGTATTCCTGCAATTTGTTGCGTTCGAGTTCAGTGTCGTAGCGTAGCTTCTCTTTCGCAGCAAGGTCTGCTGATGCTTCGAGGTCCTGAGACCGCTTTGCCATTGTTCGGGTATGTCGCTCTACAGCAGCGCTGGTTCGAGCGCGGTGGCTGCTTGCTTCGCGAACGGACTGGAATGCCTCGGCAACTTCATTCGCGATATTTTTCTGATTTGCCTCCAGCGTCGCATAGTAAGACTCAATGCGGGCTTCCACGATCTTTTCATCTTTCGCCAGTGAGGAAAAAACTGGTAGAATCACGCCGACTTGAACGCCATAGGCCTGATCGGAAGGATCTCCGCCCGCAACATCCTCGGCATATTCGGTCTGGACGAAACTGAACCACGGGATGCTCTGGCGCTTGAGAACTTTGAGTTCAGCTTCGGCAATGGCTTGCTCATGCCGCAGAACGCCAACTTCTCCGCGATGAGCAAAAGCCATCAGCGTGAGGTAATCGAGATCGGTGTCCTGCAAATCAATACCGGAGCGAAGGAGCGTATCACTCACCCGGATCCGTGATCCATCGGAAAGACCAACCCGCGCGGCGAGGGAGCGCTTAGCCGCCTTCAACTCGATCTCGGCAGCATCGACCGCCATTTTCATTCCCGGAATCTTGAGGTCGTCGAAGCTGAGTTTATCAAGAGTAAACGCGCCTCCCGCATTGAGAAGCGCCTGCTCTTTTGCCACGTGCTTTTCGATGATCTCGATTTGCGCACGGCTTGCCTCAAGATTTCGAGAAAGGAACTGAAGCTCCTCGTATTTCGAGCGAACGTGGAGAATGACTTCCCGCTCGGCGGCGGTGACCTTGTAGTCGGCGAGGTCGACCTCCGCCGCAGCCTGGCTGACAATTGCCTTCATCTCTCCCGGCTTCGGAACCCAGAATCTAACACGAAGGTTGTTGGTCTGATCACCAGCAAGACGTTGCGGAGTGATTGCGGTAGGGCCGAATGAGAGGTCTTCGTCTTTTGAAAATCCAACTCGCAGCTCCGGATCACGCCACTGCGCTGCGGCTCGTTTTCTTGCTTCCTCCACCGGAACATTCTGACGAAGGGCGACGAGTCCGGGTTCATTCTGGAGGGCCAACACAATCAAATCTCGCAGGCCGACAGATCCCGATGATTGAGCAGACCCCTCCGCTTCCGCGAGCAAAGGCTCGGGATACGAGGTCGTTAGGAGAACTGCGATTGCTGCGAAAGCAAAGGACACGGTAACCCTGCTATGTCGGAATGACATGACGATGAGTTTGTTATATTTCAGCGAAAAAAAGTGCGCTGGGAAGCCTATTCCTATTGCCTTGAAGCCTGATTGGCAAGTCTTCTTCGACGGGTAATTGTCTCGAAATGCATGCATTTTCACGGAACTTTCGGTTGAATTTGTTCCCCGGAATTAACAGCACTAAATCTTGACAATACCGTCACATTCAGGTGATAAAATTGAGTTGGGCATTTACCCAACTTGAATCTCTTCCATGCAAGCTTCCAACAAGGTGTACGTGAGCGTCTTTGCCCTGACGCTCCTCACATTAACCACCTCTCTGGGTGATGTTCGCATCAACGAGTTCAGCGCTCTTTCATCAGAGCGTTTGCTGCAATGGTCCGATTCTGGAGTCCCTACTCTCGGCGCCGGAACCCCCTGGTGGGACGAAAGTTTTGACGATACTGCCTGGCCAGAAGCGCCCGCACCTCTTGGCTTCAATTACGAAGCTGTTGTCACGAATCTGAACGCCCTGATGGAGGGAAAAACGCCTTCTCTCTACCTCAGGCAGACTTTTACGGTGACGGCAGGACAAGCTGCTTTGCAGGATAACCTGCTTCTCGATATCGACTACGACGACGGATTCATTGTCTACCTGAACGGAAAAGAAGTCGCTCGAGCCAATATGGCGGCCGAAAACGGATTCGCATACGCAGATCAGCCCTCCTTCAATTTTCACGCATGGACGGGAAACGAAACTTTCCCTCTGGGAAAAATCTCCGACTTGCTGCAGGAAGGGGAAAACGTCGTTGCGATCCAGCTTCACAACGGTTCGCTAGGATCGAACAATCTTTATATCGACGCCGGCCTGAAGAAAACGGCAGGAGGCACGGTGAATTTCGTAACCAAAGGAGGCAGCTGGAACTATTTTGTAGGTCTGGTTGAACCTTCCGGCGGCGTCTTTGATCCCTCCTTTCTCCCGGATGCAGAATCCTATGAGCCGGACTGGGCGAAGATCGGTTTTCTCGACGGAACCTGGACAAGCGGCGCCGGACCATTGGGTTTTGATGCCGCCACCGACTACCCGCTGGGCACTGACCTAGATGGGATGCGCAACAATCAGTCTGTGCTCTACACGCGAAAGGGATTCTTCCTCGATCCCTCTCAGCTCTCATCTATTTCAACGATCACACTGACCGTGGATTTCGACGATGGCTTTGTCGCCTTTTTGAATGGAAAAGAAATCGCCCGATCAAATCTTGGAGCGTCTGGAGTTTTTGTCCCCTTCGACGCCACTTCCTCGGGAGGCCATAACGCGAGTATGGATAGCGGAGGCAACAACCCAGGTGCGATCGAGACTTTCTCTGTCGACAAAGCGCTACTCGCAGAAGGCGACAACGTGCTCGCGATTCAAATGGCGAACAGCAGTCTTAGCAGCTCTGACCTCATGGTGATCGCAGACCTCACCACCAATGGAGGTAGCGGACCGCAGCTGGTCGCGAATAACGAAATCCACAAGTATTTTATTGGAACCGAAGAACCCTCCGCAGTCGAAGATAATTCCGAGGCAACAGTCGAACCCAAATTCGTGGATTGGATCGAGCTGCACAATGATGGCCCAAATCCCGTCGACCTGACAGGCTGGTCTCTCAGCGACGATGATGACTCCCGTGCCTGGACGTTTCCGACCGGGACACAGATCGACGCCGGAGGATATCTCCTCGTCCTCGCGAGCGGTATAACTCCGGAACCGGGAGCCACCAATTTTCTCCACGCCGATTTCAAACTCTCTGCTAACGGTGGTTTCCTCGGCCTCTACAACGCCGCAGATGAGGCTGTCACAGTATTCGATCCCGAGTATCCCAAGCAATACGACTTTCACTCATACGGAAGAGATCCCAACGGCAGCTCATACGGATACTTGAGCCATCCCACGCCTGGAAAAGCGAATGCCGGCCCCTTTCTTTCCGGGAGAACGAAGTCCCCCGATTTCAGCACAGAGGGTGGTTTTCACAACGGCGCTGTCTCCCTCAGCCTCACCAGCGAAACCGGTGGGGCGACAATCCGCTATACCACCGATGGCAGCGAGCCGACACTCTCAAACGGGACCGACTTTACGACCGCAATAACGCTGAATCCGATTAACGACAAAACCGGGCATGTCATTCGCGCCCGCAGCTTTGCGACCGGGATGATCCCTTCGAAGGTGAAAACTCACACCTATCTCATCAATCAGAATATCAACCTGAGTCAGAATCCCGCTCTCATTTTCACCGGCGACGATGGTCGTGCGTTTTTTAAGAATCACGGAATCTTGGCCATTCATGAGGGGACCTACGTAAGCAACCGTTGGCAAGCCAATGGAATCAACAGCTACAATATTCCGATCAACCGTGGAAGGCAATACGAGCGCCCCCTTCACCTGGAATTGATGTACCCCGACGGTCGGGGCGGCCTTCGGGAAGACGCTGGAATTCGCATTTCATCGAGTCCTTATTCTCGGCCTCGACTGAGGCTAACAAACACAGCTGACTCCCCTTGGCCGAGCAACAGCACGCAGAAGCCATCCTTTAATATTTATTTCCGGAATGACTACGGAGCGGACGAGGTACAATTCCCATGGGTTTCCGACGAATACGAGGTCGATAAATTTCAGCAGCTCCGCATACGAGCAGGAAAGAACGACATTCTCAATCCATTCATCGTCGATGAAGTTGTGCGGCGACTATTCTCTGACGTGGGCCAACAGAGCAGTAACGGGATTATTACCTCAGTTTACATCAACGGGGAACTGAAAGGCTTCTTTAACATGGCCGAGCGACTTCGGGAGCCATTTTTTCAGGATCACCATGACAGCAACAAGGAATGGGACGTTCGGCAAGTGAATGATTTTGCCAATGGTGACGCTATAAAGTGGAATGAAATGATCGCCCTGCTCCAGCAGGATCTCACTGTGCTCGCAAACTACGAGGCAGTGCAACAGATGCTCGATGTCGACAATTTTATCGACTACCTGCTGGTGAACATTTACGGCGCGACACGAGACTGGCCGCAGAACAACTGGGTCGCCGCGCGGGAACGCTCTGATACAGGACTCTGGCGTTTTTACGTTTGGGATGCTGAGATGTCCTATGGACATGGTAACAGACCAACCAGCTACGACACCATTCAGACCGACCTAAAGAATAAAAATAACGATATCCCGAGAATTTTTCGCTATCTCAACAACAGCCCCGAGTTTCGCCTGCGCTGGGCGGACCGGGCCCAGAAACACTATTTCAATGACGGTCCACTCGACGACACTGATCCATTGAACTGCAATGCTCGGAAACACTGGGATGAGCTTACTGCAAAATTCAACCCACTGCTGACCTACGTTCACAATCAAACAGTCGCCACCACTCGTATTGCAAACTGGACAAGCCAATCATCCGGAAAGCGCTCCTATCTATTTGGACCGAACGACACCCAATTCGCCAAACACGGACTCTGGCCGAGCTTACGAGCTCCGGAGTTTTCTCAACACGGTGGGAATGTTCCCAGCGGATTCAATCTGACCCTCACCCACACCGGGCCACCCAATGCGACCATCTACACCACAACTGACGGAACTGACCCCCGTCAGCAAGGTGGCGCCACATCCCCTTCCGCTTCCGCCTATTCAAGTGGTGTCCCTCTTTATAATTCGACGACTCACGTGATGGCTCGCGTTTTCAATCCTTCCAACAGCCAGTGGAGCCCACTCATCGAAGCGGTCTTTGATGTCGGTATCAACCCGATTCTGATCAACGAAATCCTGACCCACACCGATCTGCCTGAAGTCGACACCATCGAACTCTACAACCCCAATCCCATCCCGGTTGATCTTCGCGGTTGGTATCTGACTGATGATGAATCGACCCCAAAGAAATTTGAAATTCCAAGTGGAACTGTAATTCCTGCCAACGGGTATCTAATTTTCGACGAGAGTGATTTCTTCACAGGTCCCAACGCGTTTCGCCTCTCCGAATACGGCGAGCAGGCTTACCTGTTCAGCGGAAATTTCACGGGGAACCTCACCGGCTATTCACACGGATGGGACTTCCAGTCTGCTCCCAACGGTGTCTCCTACGGTCGCCACATGGACAGTCAGGGACAGGATCACCTTGTTCCCCAAAGCGCGAAAACTTTCGGAAGCGAAAACTCTGACCCTCTGGTTGGGCCTGTCGTTATATCCGAAATCCACTACCACCCCACGGATCAGCCTGGAGATGTAGATAACACGGCCGACGAATTCATTGAACTCACCAACATATCCACTTTGCCAGTCCCGCTCTATAGCAAAGACACCAGCGTCCCGGGATACGGCAACGCGGCACTGAATGACACCTGGAGATTGCGCAACGCAGTCGACTACGACTTCCCTCCGGGTATCGAACTCCAGCCTGCCGAGCGCATTCTCGTGGTGGGATTCGACCCGGAAATTGATACGGGCCAGCTCGCAAGTTTCCGTTCGAAGTTCAATGTTAACCTTGCAACTCGGATATTCGGCCCCTGGTCGGGGAAACTTCTCAATTCGGGTGAAGAAATTGAATTGAAGTATCCCGGATCGGCCGATGCGACCCTGTCCTTTTTCGTCCCCTACTACACCATGGAGGAGATTGACTATCGGGATCAGGCACCTTGGCCTCCGGAAGCGGACGGCCTTGGGTCATCTCTTCAGAGAATCAGTCTCACAGACTTTGCCAATGATCCTCAGAACTGGAGTGCCGTCACTCCGCAGAGCTTCACTCTGCAAGATTCGGATAACGATGGAATGGATGATCTCTGGGAGTTACTCCACGGCCTCGTTGTCGGAGTCGACGATGGCGGCCTCGATCCGGATCACGACAATCAGAGTAATCTTGAAGAATACAAAGCTGGCACTTCACCGAGAGACGCTAGAAGCTACCTCGATCTCGAAGTCAGCGAAACGCCGACGGGGCTGAGTCTCGACTTTACAGCCGACCCGGGAATTTCCTACACCATCGAGCACAGCGACTCACTCCTGCCGCCGATCACGTGGACGGAATTGCAGGAGATCAGTCCTGATGCAGCCGAACTTCAAATCTCGATCGCCATTGATCCGAGCGAAGTGAGACGCTTCTATCGACTCATCATTACTCCGGTCGAATAAGGAAAAGACACCCACTTTTTTCCTCTACGTTAGGTCTTTTCGCCACACCCGTTCCTTCGCTAGCCTCCCATGTGACATAAATGCTTCACAGGCTCACAGAACGGTTCACTCCTGCTTGCATGATTCGGCACGGCCTGATCATCGCCGCTCTGTTATGCTGTCTTGGAGCTACGAGGGGACTCTCCAACGTTTTGATCACGGAGTTTGTTGCGGAAAATGATGAGAGCTTTCTCGACGAGGATGGTGAGGCATCCGACTGGTTGGAAATCCACAACGACAGCCCTATGGCAGTGGACTTGTCTGGCTGGTCTCTAACCGACGATTCGGGTGATTTGACGAAATGGATTTTTCCTCCAGGAACAATCCTCGGGCCTCGCGAGTATCGAGTTGTTTTCGCATCCGGGAAAAACCGCCGGACTGTCGACCGCGAGTTTCACACCAATTTCTCGCTAAAGAAAAGCGGAGAATACCTTGCCCTGATTCGTGACGACGGAGTCACTGTCGAGCACAGTTTTGGGGCGACTTTCCCTCCACAATATCCCGGCATGTCCTACGGGCTCGATCAAAACGCGAGCACTGCCACAGTCATCACTCAGGGTGCAACCGGCCAGGCTGGTGTGCCTGCGAGCCTAGCAGACTTCACAACGAATTACACCAACTGGAAATCGGATGCGAACACGACCTTCTCCGGAGGAAGCTGGCAAAACGTGACAACAGGCGTGGGCTACGAAACAACGTCCGGCTATGGAAGCTGGCTCGGGACTGATCTGGAGACGGAGATGGACGGAGTCAACGCTTCGGTTTTTCTCCGCGTTCCTTTTACCGTTTCGGATTCCACGGCAGTTTCCTCGCTGCTAATGCGAATGCGGTGGGACGACGGATTTGTCGCCTACATCAACGGTGTTCAAGTTGCTGCGGATCGCCACCCCGCTTCCTTGCAATGGAACTCTTCGGCGACCACCACACGGAATGATGGACTCAACGATGAGTGGGCGACTTTTCCCATTCCTGCCGCTGGCCTCGGGCTGGTCAATGGAACGAATATCCTCGCGATCCACGGACTGAATCAAAACCCTACGAGCTCGGACATGCTGATTCTTCCAGAACTGGATTTGCATTTACCCGGCGCACCCTCCGCAACCGCAGCATATCAGCTGTCGCCAAGCCCGGGGGCAGGGAACGGAATTGGCATTACCGATGTGCCTCCCTATTTCGCGGACATCACCGATCAAATTGATCGCCCCGTAGGTGGCGCAGGAAGCCCAGCCGTGGTCGTAACCGCAGATGTCCGGGAAACGGAAGACACCATTGCTTCCGTGAAAGTTTTCCAGCGTGTCATGTTTGGGAGCGAAGTGCAGGTGAGCATGGACGATTCCGGAACGGGAGCCGACGAAATTGCCGGAGACGGCATCTACTCAGCATTCATTCCCACAACAGGAATGGGGCCGGGGCAAATGCTACGGTGGCGTTTCGAAGCGCAGGACACCAGCGGGAGAGTCGCGAATGCACCACTCTATCCGGATCCTCTCGATTCGGCTCGCTACTACGGAACCGTTGCCCAAAACAACGCCCACGGAAGTTCGCAACTCCCGATTCTCGAAACCTTTGTGGAGAACGAAACGGTGGTGAACACGAGGGGCGGCACTCGCGCTTGCGTCTACTATCTCGGAGAGTTTTACGACAACATCCAGATGGATCTGCACGGCCAGTCCACAGCCGGGTTTCCCAAAAAGAGCTACGACCTCGATTTCAACAAAGGAAACCGCTTCCGCTGGAGAGCCGACGAACAACGCGTCAAAGACATCAACCTGCTCACCAACTGGGCCGACAAAAGCAAAAGCCGCAATGCGCTCGCCTACGAGTTTCTGAAAAATTGCGGCGCGGCCTATCATTTCGCTTTTCCTGTGCGAGTCGAACGCAACGGCACTTTTTTCTCTACCGCCGACATGGTCGAAGACGGGGACGACCGCTTTCTGGAGCGGATTGGACTGGATGGCAATGGCTCGCTCTACAAAATGTATGATCGACTGATCGATCCGAATCGGGCTTCAAAGAAAACGCGAAAGGAGGAGGGCAACGAAGACATCGCCGCGCTCATCGCCGGAATTAACGACGCCCTCCCCCGCGACACCCGGCGCCTCTATGCCTACGACAACGTTGATCTCGCCGCCTCGGTGAACTACCTCGCCGCACTCGTCGTAGTAGGAATCTCGGACAACGGCCACAAGAACTACTACGTCTATCGCGACACCGAAGGCAGCGGCGAGTGGCGCCCCCTTCCCTGGGATGTTGACCTTTCCGCAGGACGCCGGTGGAACAGCACGGACCGCTATTTTGACGATACTTTTTTCAACAACCTCTGGATCCGGAACCCGAATCGACTTTGGGAACTCATCCACAACACTCCGGAGTATCGGCACATGTATCTCCGCAGGATTCGTACTCTGATGGATGACGTCCTTCTCGCCCCCGGCACCAGCTATGCCAACGACTGGTATTCGCAGAAGGCCAATGAATGGGCGGACCGGCTGGACCCACCCGGAGTGACTTCTGATGCCGATCTCGACTACACAAAATGGGGATCGTGGGGAAACAGCAACGAAGTCCGGCCCGCATCCGCCCGCATCATTAACGAGTGGCTTCCTGCCAAGCGAAGCTACCTGTATGACCCAGCCCGCAGCTACTCCGGACAAACCATTCCTCCGACCCAATCCACGACCCTTAACATTACCATCGAGACGGTTGATTTTCTCCCCGCCAGCGGAAACCAGGAGGAAGAATATCTCGTTCTAAAGAACCGGGAAGCAACCGCGATTGATGTCTCGGGCTGGACCTTGGGCAATGCCATCGACTACACCTTTCCTCCCGGGACCGTCATTCCGCCCGGAGATGGCACTGCAGCGAATGACTATATCGGGCTGTTTCACGTTGGGAAAAACTCATCCGCTCTGCGAGCCAGTTCAGGTGCGGTCACCGGAGGTCAGTTCCGATTCATTCAGGGCAACTACAGCGGTCAACTTTCCGCCCGGGGAGAAACGATCGAACTCCGGAACAGCGAAGGCGGCCTCGTTACCTTTCAGACCTATGCCGGAACACCAACCACAGCGCAGGAGAATCTCCGCATCACGGAGATCATGTATCATCCGACAGAAAACAGTGCGATCAGCCCCGACCCGCAGGACTTTGAATTCATCGAACTCCGCAACATCTCGACCACGGAAACAGTCGACCTGACTGGAATCAAATTCACAGAGGGGATTTTCTTCGATTTCACTGGCAGTGCTGTCACGAGTCTGCTTCCCGGAGAATACGTTCTCGTCGTCGCAAACGAACTCGCTTTCACCAACATTCACGGAACCTCCCTGTCAGTGGCGGGAGAGTTTTTCGGGTCATTGAACAACGGCGGCGAAACCTTTCGTTTGGAGGATGCGGTCGGAGAAAAAATTCTCGAATTTGCCTACAAGGATTCCTGGCAGGCCCTCAGCGATGGACTCGGATTCTCTCTAGTCATCGAAAATGAAAATGCCGCCTGGACGACATGGGGAGAGAAGGACAGCTGGCGACTTAGTGGCCTCGAAGGCGGCACTCCAGGAACGAGTGTCACTCCATCTATCACCGCTACCATTCTCGTGAACGAAGTCCTCGCTCATACCGATCTGCCGCAGGTCGACTCCATCGAACTCCACAATCCCGGTGCATCCCCCGCGGACATCGGGGGATGGTTTTTGACCGACGATTTTTTGACTCCGAAAAAATTCCGCATTCCTGACAACACCATCATTCCCGCTGGAGATTTTATCGTCTTTGATGAGAGTGACTTTTCTCAGGGACCAAATTCCTTTCGCCTGTCAGAATATGGCGAGGCGGCCTATCTCTTCAGCGGCGACCCGGGCAATAAACTCACCGGCTACTATCATGGCGAAAATTTCCAGGCCTCCCCCAATGGAATTTCTCTCGGCAGCCACGTCGACAGCCAGGGCATAGCCCATTTTGTTTTGCAGAAAACCAATTCACTGAACGCAGCGAATTCCGCGCCGCTGGTTGGCCCAGTCGTTATGTCGGAGATTCACTACCATCCTGTCGATTTGCCCGGAGGAGTAGACAATCCTCTCGACGAATTCATAGAACTAACCAATACATCCAATGCCACTGTCCCGCTCTACAGCACATATACCAACGTGCCGGGATACGGAACTAATGCACTGAACGACACCTGGCGATTGCGCAATGCTGTCGACTTCGATTTCCCTCCCGGCGTTGAAATGGAACCGGGCGAAAGCATTCTCGTGGTCAGCTTTGATCCGGTCACTGACACCGCCCAGTTGCTCACCTTCCGCTCTACTTTCAACGTGCCTCCAGAAATCGGCATCTATGGCCCATGGTCTGGAAAGCTCAGCAACGATGGAGAAGAACTTGAGTTGAAATATCCTGGCTCAGCTGACCCCTTGCTTTCCTTTTACGTCCCCTACTACACAGCCGAAGAAATCGACTACCGTGATACGAGCCCCTGGCCAACACCAGCGGACGGATCCGGCCCCTCCCTGCAAAGATTGCGACTCAACCAGTTTGCCAACGATCCCACGAACTGGGGAGCTGCCAGTCCTGCTCCGGGAGCAGGACGCGATGCCGACGCGGATGGAATGGAAGATTGGTGGGAAACCCTCCACGGCTTGACGATCGGGGTCAACGATTCCGGATTCGATCCCGATCTCGATGGCTTCACCAACCTGCAGGAATTTCTTGCAAGAACCTCCCCGTTCGATCCCTCGAATTTTCTCGAATTGTCGATGACCAGGACACTTTCCGTTACCAATTTGAGCTTCACCGCCTCATCAAATGTAAGCTATACTATTCAATACACGGACTCCCTGACACATCCTGACTGGAAAACCTTTCAAACTATCCCGGCGCAACCACAGGGAAGGCCAATTGAATTCAGCTACGACCCCACGGAATCTCAACGCTTCTTTCGAGTCATTACCCGATCTCCGCGATCTCAAAATTGATCCGCACAGCAATCCATGTCGCAGCCTTCTTACAACGTTCCCACAGAACCGGGTCCTCCGGCAAAAGCCGCTGTAATGGGGCGCTTCAAATTGGGAGACGATCTCCGTATTGAGAGACACGAGGCAAAATACATTGTGCCATATGCGTTAATGCCAGAGATTCGCCGCTACATCGAACCGCTCGTTGTCAAAGACAAACATGGCATCGGAGAAATTCCGAAGTATCTCGTGCGTACGATTCAGCTGGATGATCGAGCCCTGTCCCTCCACTACGCCAAGGAAGTGGAGGCATTAAACCGCTTCAAACTGCGCATCCGAACCTATGGAACCGACGGCAAAGCTCCCTATTTTGTCGAAATCAAACGTAAGCTGCGAGACCTCGTTGTGAAAAGCCGCTCCGTTTTGAAAGCGGATGACTATTCATCTGAATTGTTTCTCAAACCCGGTGCCTACATTCCTTTCAATAGCGAGAAAGAGCACATGAACTATCTCGATTTCCTCCGTCTCACCCAGGAAATCGGAGCAAGGCCCATTCTCATGATCCAGTATGAAAGAGAATCCTACATGGGACGTCTCGAAGACTACGCCAGGGTCACATTCGATACCCGGGTATGTTACCAGATGACTCCCAGCTACGACTTTTCCTACGTCAATGATAGACGTTGGAATCGCATCGACACAGCGGTAGGTCTTCGTTCAGACTGCGCCGGCTGCGTTATGGAATTAAAAAGCAAATTGGGAATCCCCCGCTGGATGATGGATATGGTCCGCTACTTCACCCTGACTCGGGTTGGCTTTTGCAAGTATTCCGCCGCACTCCGTCTTGAATCCTTCAATGCCGGGTTTCAATATTCCGAAGGAAGTGAAAATTGCACTCCTGACTCCAGATGGTAATCATTCCCATGTAACGATCTATGGAAAGTCTCCAAACATTGCTAGGCCCCCACCGTCTCCTCAACCTCACCGAGGTGATTATCGCATTTTCGGCAGTATTCGTCCTAACTTCGGTCGTCACGACTGTCTACCGGATGACTCACCAAGGCTTTTCCTATTCCAAGATTTTCGTCCAGGCCATGATCCTTGGATCGATCACCTCGTGCCTTATGATCATGGTGATCGGAAACAATCTCGCTCGCGGCCTCGGTATCCTCGGAGCGCTGGCGATCATTCGCTTTCGGACACCGGTTCGAGATCCCCGCGATATGGTCTTTCTCTTTTGTAGCCTCGCAGTGGGTATCGGTTGTGGAGCGCGCGTTTTTGCAGTGGCTACGACAGGGGCGCTATTCTTCAGCGCCGTGGCACTCTATCTTCATTGGGCACCCTTCTCCGCGAAAAGTGAATTCGAGGGCCTTCTTCGCTTTCTTTTACCCCCGAACTCCAAATCGCACGACAAGTTGCGCGCCATCTTTGAGACCCATTTGAAGTCAGCAACGCTCATCGCAGTGCGGGAGGCCACCCAGGGAGATCTACTGGAGTATTCCTACCAGGCCTGTCTACTCCACGCCGATTCGCAGCAATTCCTGATGGAAGAAATTCGCAAACTGCCGGACATCGAGGAACCCAATCTCCTCATGCAACGCTCAACCGTGGAAATTTAGAGGGTATGGCAGAAGCGGAAGACATACGAGACCTCCACGTGACTCGCTACAGGCGGCCATGGTGGAAGAGCCTGCTCCAATACTGGCCGCTGGTCGTTTTCCTTTGTGTCGGGATGCTAGCCATCCTGCTCTACAATAGAGGCGGAAAGTATCGTGTCATGACTGGAACGGCGGAGAGGCTGGTTGAAAACGTCGCCCCATTGGAATCTGCGCGCATCGCGAGTATTCATGTCGACGTCGGAGATCGAGTCAAGGCGGGCGACATTATCGCTCAGCTCGACACCAGCATCGTTGACGCAGAAAACGCAGTCCAGAAGGAGAGGATCTATCGCGCACGACTCGAAGCGCAGCTAGATCAGTTGAGTCTCGAAAGACAGTTTTCCGTCACCTTGCAGGACGCCGAGCAAGAACTTCGCAAAGCGGCAATGGATATGCGTCTGACACAGGTCGAGCATGATGCCATTACCAAAGAAATTGAACGCCTCCAGCCGCTTCTGGAACAGCGTGTGATCAGTGCCGAGACAATGACTTCCAAACAGGCCAAAGAGTCCATCCTACGAGAGACCTTGGCATTGATGCCTGACCAGATCGATGCATTGACTGCGGAAGTCAATCGCGCCAAAAATCAGAAAAGCTCCGCGCTCGAACGCATGAGAGAAATGGAAGAAACCGTTCTCAAGGCAGCCGATGCGGAGGGCGAAGCGCTGAAACTTCTCAATATTCGGCGGGATGGCTACACCCTGCGGGCCCAGCAGGACGGAATCGTTGCGCAAATCGACCAGCAGCCGGGCGATGTAGTTAACGCGGGCTCCAGCATCGCCTCTATCCTCATTCAAGGTCCAATCCGGGTTATCGGCTTTCTCCCTGAAAACGACCTCAGTGCCATTTCGATTGGAACGGAGGCAAACATCTACCCAACTGTATCGTCACGCGAGACAGGAGTCATTCCTGCGAAAGTCGTTCAAGTCAGCCCCGCCGTTTATTCACTTCCAGAGAGAGCCAGCCCCATTCGCGGAGAGATCGTTCGAGGGCGCCAGGTTGTACTGGAATTGGAAAAAGAAGCGAATCTTGTTCCGGGTGAAACGGTTTCGATCGAAATTGAATCGATCTTTTTTACGATACCTCAGGCAAGTGAGTAGGCATACTTTGCTCTTCCCTTTCCCGCCCTTACTTTCGCCTTAAGTTCCACCGGACCCGCCACCACTGCCGTTCGCCGCGAGAACAGCCAATTTATCCGCAGTAGTCAAATTCGCACTGGTGGACACTTTGCTCAGCGCTACCGCGATCAAAGGGGAATTATCGATCAAGACGTCTTTCAGATCCGAACTCGTGAGAACTGGTGTTGCCTTCTCCATATTCGAGACGAGAAAGCCCTGTTCAATATTTCCCTGACCCAACAATACATCTTTCAAGTCCCCGTAATCCATCGGAGGCACCCGATCCAAAACCGCTTCGAGATCAGTTCTAGACACAAAGGAATCATCGCAAGCAATTCCCTTGCAAGATCAAGCGAGGACAGGGTAGGAACGCCAATCGCGCAGTTTCCCAAGACTCACCTCACTTTTTTGCCTCTTCCTCTCCGATGTTGTTGTTAGCCGGAATCGGGCTTTCAAAACCACTACCATAGCCTCCTGACATTGACTTAACCCTGTTATCTCACTGACCCAACAGGGTTGCCCCATGCACCCAACCCTGTTACCTCAGTGTGAGCCGATTCGGAAAGTATTACCCGAACGCGAAACGACATTGGCAACGCCGCAGATGTTCAGCTAAATATCCGACACTTACACTTATGTCAGTCGCCCGTCTCATCCTCTTGCTCCGGATCGGCTCCTTTCTCTGCTTTGCAGGATGGACATGGGTTCATTTTTACTGGCAGGCTCCTTACGGAAAACTGCTGTGGAACGACAGCGTTTTTTCTCTCGTTGAAAAGCTTGGGATGGGCTGGGACGAGTTCGTAGGTTCCGGCGAAAACGACGGCTTCATCCAGCAATTGAGCCAATGGATCGGGTGGCTCTACATCGCCTGCGCAATTCTTTCTCTCTCCGTTCGCAAGTCTTCGCGCTGGCAGATGCTTGCGCTACTCGGCGGCTGCGGATTGCTCGTGATTCTATCATTCGCCAAATTTCTCGCGGCAAATCAGCAACTCCCCATGTTCGTCGAACACGGCGGGCAAATGCTGATGCCGGCGATTCTCGTCACGGCGCTGGCCAAAGGAGTTCGCCACCGGACCACGGTGATTCTCACGATCGTCGCCATCATAACAACTTTTGCCGGACACGGAGCCTACGCGCTCGGCATTTACTGGCCAACTCCGGCCCATTTCTACGGGATGACCCGCGTCATTCTCGGAATCGACCAGGATTCCGCGAAAACCTTTCTGCTGATCGTCGGCATTCTCGATTTTGTAATCTGCGTGGGGATTTTTCTTCCGTGGACTCGCCACGCCTGCCTTCTCTACGCTGCGATCTGGGGATTTCTGACCGCGTTGGCGCGTCCTGTTGCGGGTATGGCTATGGATCTGAACTTCTTTGGCGCCGGCCAGTATCTGCACGAGTCAATTCTGCGGGCTCCTCATTTTATCATTCCGCTCTTTCTCTTTTTCCTCTGGAAAAAATCGCCGGACTCAGATCAAACAAGTCTACCACCCGAGACACGAACCATTTGACTGACTAGTGGTCCGCTCGACCGTAAGCGAGCTTTGCAAAACCTCATGAAATTCCAAAAACTTCTCACATTCGTATCCATGGCTCTCATTGCCACGGGAACTGCCAGCCTTGATGCTCAGCAGAAAAACAAAGGCAAGGGAAAGAAGGGCCGCGCCGTGCTGGCAATTCCTGAAATGGCTGACAAGGATCGCATATGCTTCGCGCTTTACACAGTTCATGACAAAACACTCAAGCTGACCGCGCAACTCTATCCCATTCCCGAAGGACAGCCCCGCGAAGTGCGCCTCGAAATCCAAAAAGACGGAGAATGGATAGAGATCGCAAAAATCGATGTCATCGAACGTGGCTGGACCGCTCCCTTCCGCGTTGAAAACTGGGATGACTCAAAGTCGACCAAATATCGCGTCGCCCACGGAACCGAGGCGTTTTACGAAGGAATCGTTCGCAAAAACCCCGTCGATAAAGAGGAAATCATCGTCGCGGGATACACCGGGAACTCCATTCATCCCGCTCATGATGGTGACATCTCCCGACAAGACCTGATCGATAATGTGAAGCGAGTCGATGCTGATGTTCTCTTTTTCTCCGGCGACCAGGTTTACGATCATCACCGCCACTACGCAGGCTGGCTGAAATTCGGTCGCGATTTCGGAGAGATCATTAAGGATCGCCCGACCGTATCTCTTCCCGATGATCACGATGCCGGTCAGCCCAACCTCTGGGGAGAAAGTGGAAAAGTCTCGACTCTTCCCGGAGCTTCCGACGGTGGATACATTCAGCCCGGCGACTACGTTCAGGAAGTCGAGCGCGCTCAGACCAGTCATCTTCCCGATCCCGTCGACCCCGGGAAAATCGGACAGGGAATTGGCGTCTATTTCACCAACTTGAGTTGGGGAGGAATCGATTTCGCCGTTCTCGAAGATCGAAAATTTAAAACCGGGCCCGCTGGTCGCGTCCCCAAGCAGGGGCCACGTCCCGATCACATTCGTAATCCAGAATACGATCCAGACAGTGTCGATATCGAAGGAGCGATTCTGCTCGGCGAACGCCAGCTCAAATTCATCGATAGCTGGGCGCAGGACTGGAGTGACGCCGAAATGAAGGTCGCTCTCTCCGCGACGATTTTCTGCGGCGGCGCACACATCCACGGATCAGCCGATGGAAGACTGCACGCCGACATGGATTCCAACGGCTGGCCGCAGGCAGGCCGAAACCGCGCTCTCGCCAGCTTACGAAAAGGCTTCGCCTTCCACTATGCCGGAGACCAGCACCTCGCTACGATTTTCCATCACGGCATAGACGAGCACCGTGATGCGATCTGGTCGTTCTGCGTTCCCTCGATCGCGAATTTGTATCTGCGCTGGTGGGAACCGATCGAGCCGGGTGCGAATCGCGAAGACGGAGCCCCTGACTACACCGGCGACCATCTCGATGGATTCGCTAACAAAGTCACCAACTACGCTGCTGCGAATCCCGAAAAGAATCCGGCTGGAAATATTCTCAATACCCGATCTGCCGGGTGGGGCATCGTTCGTCTCGACAAAGCTACACGCGAAATCACGATGGAATGCTGGCCGCGCAACGTCGACATAACCAAATCGTCGGCGAAACAATATCCCGGTTGGCCGCGAACGATTTCTCAATTCGACAACTACAACCCACCCTCCTGGGGCAAGCTCGGCGAACTGACTTTCAACATCCAAGACCCGGTCGT
>Ga0055584_100000392_pt1 | contig 41564 bp, 39 predicted proteins | sample OSDHelmetaG_FD_58716 | JGI IMG/M metagenome (GOLD analysis project Ga0055584, IMG submission 58716) | Pelagic marine sediment microbial communities from the LTER site Helgoland, North Sea, for post-phytoplankton bloom and carbon turnover... | ecosystem: Environmental > Aquatic > Marine >...
GTAATACCATAAGGTGAATTGACATAAAAAGGTTGCGCTTCAGAGGCACTAGAACTTCCTGCTGTTGGGTAGCGTACATGCCCTATTCCTATTGTTCCTTGGAGACGAAGCATGTGTTTAACAGCAAAGACATCGCTAACTAAACCATTAGCTTTTCTTAAACGAAAACGATTGCTTTCTATAGTAACAATACCAGCGGCATCTTGTCCGCGATGTTGTAATACCGTTAATGCATCGTAAATAGATTGATTAACTAATGTTGAACCGATAATTCCAACAATACCACACATGTTTTTTTCCCCTAACCTATTGAATATGTTGCTGAATAAAGCTTGATGAGCCTTGTATATATTTAAAAAACCATTCAATGACTACGCCAAAATTTGGAATAAGTATGGAATCTTTCCACCATTGAGAATCACTAAATGCTGTAAATGAATCAATACAGAAAAGTAATGCAGCCACAATTAAGATGCCACGTAAAGCACCAAATACGATACCTAATACTCGATCTGTACCTGATAAACCGGTTTGTTGTACCAGTTTACTAATAACAAAATTAATCAAAGACCCCACAATTAAGGTGGCAATGAATAGGATGACACAAGCCGCAGCGTTACGCAGCATACTATCATCAATATTGGTCAAGAGACTGGCTAATTGTAAGTAAAAATGGCTAGTAATAAAAAAAGCACCAATCCAAATCACCAAGGACAATGCTTCTTTGACAAACCCTCTGACCAAACTCACTAATGCAGAAAATCCGATAATACCAATAATCGCGTAATCTACCCAATTCATCATATTAAGTGATTCCTTATATGTCTAAAGGATCGAACTGCACAACTCTGACTTTCAATCCAGTGTCTTTTTCTACTTTCTGTTGCATGTTATCCAATTTTTTTCTATTCAGCTCAGGGCCAATAACCACCCGATTTAATGTGTCTTTTTGTTCAACTGAAGGATAAACATGGCTTACATAACCTTTATTTTTCAGCTTTTTCGCTAATAATTCAGCATTGCTTCGGCTACGAAAAAAACCGACTTGAATAACCCAAGCATTTTCTTGCTGTAGGGCTTGTTGTTTATCTCTATTTCTTACTTTAGCCACAACGGCATCTAAGGGGTCTATTGCCGTAGTATCATCTTGAAGAGTCACTGCTTGAGATTTAGGTAGCTCAACCTCTACAGATTGAGGTTGTAGCACATCAATCTGTAATTCACCCTTATCATTTTGAGGTGTTAAGGGGATCGCCGTACTGTCTTCTTTATAGTGAACTTTTTGACCATCTAAAAGATCAGGGATAAAAATTACCCCTAATACAACAACAATAATAGTGCCTGCTAATCGATTATGAAAATTTTTATTCATGCTCGCAGGGATCCTTTATAATTTCGGCATAGATATCGGATACGGTATAAAAAGAACCGAATACCAAGAGAATATCGTCTTCATTAGCCTCTTTCTTGGCCTGATGCCAAGCATTAATGGGCGCATTATAACAGCTAACATTCTTCACACCTAATGAATCTAGATTATCTTTTAATAAAGATGCCTCAGCACCACGTTGATTATGAATATCAGCCAGATACCATTCATCTATATAATCTGAAACTTCTGCCAAAGTATGATAAGTATCTTTATCCTTTAACATACCTACAACAGCTTTTAAACGACCAGACTTTTTATCTAATTGTGCTAATTTAGATGCTAAATAGTGCGCTGCATGAGGATTATGTGCCACATCTAAAATAGTTCTCGGATGAGATGTAATTTGTTGAAAACGACCAACAACTTGCACATTTTTCAATCCTGCCACAATATTTTCATCTGAAATAGCTAATCCAGTTAAGCCCAACACCATAAGTGCTGTTGCAGCGTTATTGATAGGAATAGCAGGGATAGGAAGATCAAATAGATCAAAAGATCCTGCTTTCCAATGCCAATTATCCTTTTTTTCACCGTAAGAAAATTGATAACCTAATTGATATAATTTAGCACCAATTTGATCGGCAAATGCCGCAACACTTGCCGGTGGATGAGGTTCACCACAAACGGCAGGATGTCCTGCTCTAAAGATACCGGCTTTTTCATGCCCAATTTCTTCTAGCGTATTACCTAACCATTCCGTGTGATCAAGCCCTAAACTTGTGATTACAGAAATATCTGGATCTACAACATTAGTGGCATCTAAACGCCCACCTAAACCAACTTCTAAAATCACAACATCTAGTGGATATTGTAAAAAAAGATAAAATGCGGCAAGAGTCGCATATTCAAAAAAACTTAGGGTGGTGTTCCCACGCTGAGATTCAATAAAGGCAAAAGCATCACAATGTTGTTGATTGGTGAGTAACTTGTTATTGATGCGAACACGTTCTTTATAGTCTAAGAGATGTGGACTTGAATACACCCCTACTTGGTAACCGGCATCTAGTAAAACCGATTCTAAAAGTGCGCAAGTGGTTCCTTTACCATTAGTCCCTGCCACGGTAATCACCAATGGCGCTAATTTAGGAAATAAGAGATTTTTCATAACCTCTTTTAGACGATCTAAACCTAAATCTATAGCCGTTGCATGAATACTTTCAATATAAGTCACCCAAGCGTCAAGTGTTTTTGGATGTTGCTGAATTTCTACCACCTTATTCATGATAATTATTCGTCGACCTTTTTTTCTATAGAGGGATCTATTTTTTCTGCTACTTTTTCAGATTCGACAATAGTATCTTCAGCCTCTTCTTCAGCCAAGATTTCATCGTTTTCTAGATCATCTGAAACTTCAAGTTCTTCTTTATTTTCAAATTCTGTTAGCATTCCATTAGACATTCCAATAACATAATCAATATCTAGAAATTTAGATGTCAGAGACGCAATAGTATCTCGCATTTCAAGACGATGCACTATCATATCAATCGCACCGTGTTCGAGTAAAAATTCACTACGCTGGAAACCTTCAGGTAAAGTTTCACGTACCGTTTGTTCAATAACTCGCTGCCCTGCGAAGCCAATTAGAGCTTTAGGTTCAGCAATATTTACATCACCTAACATAGCTAAACTCGCAGAAACTCCTCCCATAGTAGGGTCGGTTAATACGGAGATAAAAGGTAAGCCTTGTTGCGACATTTTTTCTAAAATTGCACTGGTTTTTGCCATTTGCATTAAGGACATCAATGCTTCTTGCATTCTTGCCCCACCACTAGCAGAAAAACAGACTAAGGGACATTTTTTCTTTATCGCTGTTTCTGCAGCTTTAATAAAACGAGCTCCCACGACTGACCCCATAGATCCCCCCATAAAGCGGAATTCAAAGGCACAAGCGACGATAGGTGCAGAAAAAAGCATTCCTTGCATGGCAACAAGCGCATCTTTTTCTCCGGTTTTTTTCTGGGCTACAGAAAGACGTTCTTTATAACGCTTTAAATCTCTAAATTTAAGTACATCATGAGGCCTAATGTCTGCGCCAATTTCCTCATAACTTTCCTCATCTAAAAAAGCTTCTAAACGACGACGGGCACCTATACGCATATGGTGGTCACACTTAGGACAAACATTTAAATTACGTTCTAAGTCTATTTGATAAAGGACTTGTCCACATGCATCACATTTTGTCCAAACACCTTCAGGTATAGACGCTTTACGTGTAGGTACAATATTTGTTTTCTTTAAAATATTTTCTAACCAACTCATTAAAATTCCTTACGACTTTAGTTGGGTTAATAAAAATTACAAAATGCCATCCGTTAAAAATAACGGTCCAACTGGCATTTTTGGTAAACCATAACTTTCTGGGTAATCAACCTGAACAAGGTATAACCCCTGTGCTTTTGCTGTTGGCGCTGCAAGTGCTCTATTTTTTTTCTTGAGCAACCATGCAATCCATTCTTCTTTTTGTCTACCTAAACCAACTTCTATCAAACTACCAGCGATATTTCTGACCATATGATAAACAAAAGCATTTGCTTTGAGGTCGATAATAACATAAGCACCTTGTCTTGATACAGATAAATGCATCATATTTCTCCAAGGTGATTTAGATTGACATTGTGCGGCCCTAAATGAGGTAAAATCATGTTCGCCCAATAAACATTGAGCAGCATCATGCATTCTTTCCACATCTAATTGACCATTGTAGTAATGAGATACACCAGAAGATAAAATACCCGATCTAAAATTATTGTTAAAAATAATGTAACGATACCTTCTCGCGGTAGCGCTAAATCTAGCATGAAAATCATCGGGAACAACTTTAACCCAGCGCACGGCGATATCTTTAGGCAAAAGTGCATTACTTCCTAATCCCCAAGCTCTATCTGGTCGTATCACATTTGTATCAAAGTGCACGACTTGACCTGTTGCATGTACGCGTGCGTCTGTTCTACCGGCACAAGTGACTTCTATGGGGTAATCAGCAACCTTAGATAGGGCTTCTTCTAGAATCTGTTGGACGCTAATGGCGTGTTTTTGACGTTGCCACCCAAAATAATGAGTACCATCATATTCAATACCTAAAGCTATACGCATATATTATTTTTTCTTAATGTGTTTAAAAGCTCTATAGCTTCTTTTTGTATAACGGGATCTTGATCATCAACCAGTGTGGATAAAATATCTAAGGCACATGCTGATTCATTCATCTCAAGATAAACTTTTGCTAAATCTAGTTGACTGGCTGAACTTGTATTCACCTCTGTATCTCGTGGCTCAAGCTCGGAGACGTCTTCTGGTAATGCATCCCATCTCAGATCTGAGGGCTCAGAGATAGAAAGTTCAGATGATGACCAATCTTTTTGTTCCCAATCAACTTCATTGCGATCTGCAATTGGCCGGATATTTTTATCCAGATCTAGGTCTTTGTCAATGAATTCTGTCTGAGCGGGTGAAGATTTTGCTATATCTGGTTGTAAATTATCTTTATTTTCAGATTCAGAGGCCTTGGGTTTTTCTGTCAAACTAAACTCATTTTCATCAATAAAAGCCGAAAATACCGGCTCATCTTGCATATAAGGCTCATTTTTGACCTCAGCATCTAAAATTTCATCTAAAGCAATTTCATCAACACCTTTAGGTTCTGAGACATTAGATATAGGGGAAATAGGTCGATTTTGTAACACATCCTGACTACGTTGACGTAAAAAGAGCAAAATCATCCCCGCAAAAGCACTCAATAATGTTAGCGGTAAAATTCCCCACAGGAGAAGTTCTTGCGTATTAATCCCATAAACGTCATCTTGATTTTGTTTATTTATCAACTGAGTTTCATCAATTTGACTGTGTTTAATCAATATTTTTTTCAATTCTTTATCGATAACTTGAGATTCTTGTAACTGTTCTTTTAGCTTATCAATCTTCTTTTGCATTTGTTCTAGCCGATCGCGCAATAATTGATTAGTTTGATTTAAACGTGCCACTTGCGCATCAGATTGAGATGCTTGAGAGCGACTAGTGTCATGTTCCACGGAGGTTTGAGCCATGCTTCCTTGCACAAAAAATGCAAAAATGAGGATACAACAGAATAAACTTCGTTTAAAAAAGATGTGATATGGCATGGTTAACCGTCCTTCTACTTTTGATGACTTATTACAACTAGATCTTTACAATTCAGTCACTTCTTCTTATATTAGATCTATTGCTAGTTACTCACGAGGTCCACATGTCCCAACATAAATTTTTAACTCGCTTTGGTGCTGGTCAATACTATATGGAACACTGGCCAATATGTCGAGAACTTACCCCTATTTTTCCAGAAAATCGAATTATCCGGGCAACACGTTTTGGATATAAATTTATGCCACTTATAGCTGTTTTTACGGTATTTATCCAAGTCATTTTTCATAATTACGAGAATATACCTATTGCCATTATCACTGCACTTTTTGCCCTTAGTTTACCCTTACAAGGACTCTGGTGGTTAGGCTCCCGTAGCCAAACTAAGCTTCCCCCTTCCCTCATACACTGGTATCAAGAAATACATCAAAAAATTTGTGAGAAAGGTATTGCACTTGAACCTGCAGCAAAAGATCCCACTTATCTGGCTTTGGCCAAATTATTGACTAAAGCCTGTAAAGAATTAGATGAGCATGCCTTAAGACGCTGGTTTTGATACAACCTGGCCTACAAGCATATCGCGTTTTTTACCAAAACCAGGCTGTTTTTTGATATCAAATCCGGCGGCAATTAAGCCTCTTCTAACAAAACCTGCTGCGGTAAAAGTTGCTAATGTCGTTTTGCTGTGGGATAGTTGAATCATATGCTCAAACAAGCTCTGTTGCCACATCTCTGGATTTTTACTAGGTGCAAAACCATCTAAAAACCACGCATCAATAAGCGGATAGTTTGTTTCATGGCGATGATTTATGCGTTCTGGCATCATATGCTTTATATCCGCAAACCATAATTCTAAATGAATACTTTTTTCATCAAAAAAGAGATGATGGCAACCCGCGACAGGCTCAGGATAGGAAAGCAAAAAGACGGTCCATAATGCACGCAGCTCAGGTAACATTTTATAGGCTTTTTCTAGATCTTCTCTGCTAATAGGAAATTTTTCCACACTGCAAAATCTTAAGGTTTTTAGTGGATGCTGTGGATTTTGTCGACGAAATTCTCTAAACGTTGTCCAAGCCACCAAAAAATTAAGCCCCGTACCAAAACCTGTTTCACCTATAGTAAATTCGGGTTGCGTCCAATTTTGCCAACGCGCCATCAATCGGTTTCCTTGCATAAAAACATGCTCTGTTTCTGTGATCCCTTCTCCCGTAGAAAAATAAATATCCTCAAAAATATCAGAAACAGGTGTACCATCCTCATGCCAGTGCAAATGTACCTGTTGTAATCTATCACTCATTTCAATCTATATCCTTAGTTAACATCCCGCTAAATTCTATATCAAACTAGAAAAAATAGCTCAAATTTCCTTATCTCTTTTCTTACTTTTTAGTCAAAATAGAATTGTAAATAAATTTATTATATATTTTTCATTCTTTCGACTGTATCACATTATCACCCATGAAACTTTGGCATAATTTACGCTATGAAATAAATACTCATACAAGGATTTCTCATGAATAAACTCGTACTTGTTCTCAACTGCGGTAGCTCTTCTGTTAAGTTTTCTATCATAGATCCCAAAACAGCAAAAGAATACCTCACCGGTCTTGCAGAATGTTTCTATCTAGATGATGCCAGAATCAAATGGAAATCTGAAGGTAAAAAACGAGAAGCCATGCTAAACAGTGGCAGTGCTCATGACCAAGCCCTCGAATTTATTGTCAAACAAATCCTTCCAGCCCATCCTGAGCTAGCAAAAAATATTGCGGCTATTGGGCATCGTATTGTGCACGGTGGTGAAGAATTTACTGAATCGGTTATCGTGGATGATGTGATCACACAAAATATTGCCGATTGTGCTTCACTAGCCCCATTGCATAACCCAGCACACGTATTAGGTATAAAAGCGGCGCGTAAAGAATTTCCCAATCTACCTAATGTCGTTGTATTTGATACTGCTTTTCATCAAACCATGCCCGAAGAAGCTTATTTATATGCGATTCCCTATAAATATTATTATTACAACTCCGTGCGCCGCTATGGTATGCATGGTTCATCACACCGTTATGTCAGTAAAAAAGCAGCGCAACAATTAGGTATTCATTTAGATAAATTTAATGCGATCACCTGTCATTTAGGCAATGGTGGTTCGCTATGTGCCATAAAAAATGGGCAATCTGTGGAAACCTCAATGGGGTTAACACCACTTGAAGGATTAGTGATGGGAACCCGTTGTGGTGATATAGATCCTGCCGTGATCTTTCATTTGCATAATGAATTGGATTATACCTTTGATGAGATCAACGATATTCTGACCAAAGAATCTGGATTATTGGGCTTAACTGGCGTGAGTTCAGATTGTCGTTATGTTGAAGATAATTATGGAAAAAAAGAAGAAGCTACCCGGGCGATGAATGTTTATATTCATCGTTTAGCTAAATATATTGCCGGTTATACCTCTTGTTTAGATGGGCGCTTAGATGCGGTTATTTTTACAGGTGGCATCGGTGAAAATTCAGCCATGATTCGAAAAATGACCTTAGATAGATTAAAAATCTTTGGTTTCTCTGTCGATGATGAAGCCAATGAACACGCCTGTTTTGGTCGTGAAGGCATTATCACCACAACAAACAGTCCAGTAGCTATGGTAATCAATACTAATGAAGAATTAGTGATCGCAAAAGATACGGCTCGACTGGTTGGATTTTAAGCTTAAGAAGGATACAAGCACCCCAATCTTCCTTGTGAAATTGATATTTTCATTTATAATGAATCGAACTTTAATACAATAATCATATTCTGTATCAAAATAGTTTTAGGGAAAGCAGAACAGGTTATTCTTGTTCTGTCTATTTGATCATTCATTTCAACATAAGGAATCATAAAGTGTCTCGCACTATTATGCTTATCCCAGTTGGCGCAGGCGTTGGCCTTACAAGTGCTAGCTTAGGTGTTCTTCGCGCGATGGAACGTAAAGGTGTTCGCGTATCCTTCTTCAAACCAATTGCTCAACCTCGTCAAGGTGGTAATAAACCTGATCTTACAACAACTTTAATTAGTGCTAACAGTGCTATTCAAGTTGCAGAACCAATCTCAATGGATCAAGCTGATTCTTTAATTAAAAAAGAAAAAACAGACATCCTTCTTGAAGATATTGTGGCTCGATTCAATAAGATTAACAAAGATGCTGAAGTTACTTTGATTGAAGGTTTAATCCAAACCAACAAATATCCATTTGCTAACAAAATCAATAGTTCAATTGCAACAACACTAAACGCAGAAATGGTTTTTGTTGCTGCACCTGGTAATGATTCTCCAAGTGAACTACAAGAACGTATTACCACTGCATGTTCAAACTACGGCGGTGTTAAAAATGCGCGTATTACTGGTGCTATCATCAATAAAGTTAGCGCACCACAAACAGATGACGATCTTGCACAACCTGATCTATCTGATGTTTTTGATGATGCGAATAAACCTTGCTGTTCTGCTGAAGAATTTGTTGCTCAAATGAACAACCAACCTCTTCCTATTCTTGCTGCTGTACCTTGGCACATGGATCTTATGGCAACTCGTGCCATTGATGTTGCACAGCATCTAAATGCAACTATCATCAATGAAGGCGACATCAATACTCGTCGTATCAAGAGTATTTCTTTCTGTGCTCGTTCTGTTGAACATACACTAGAACACTTCCGTGCTGGATCGCTACTTGTTACTACTTGTGATCGTCCATCTATCATCATTGCTGCTTGCTTAGCTGCATTAAATGGTGTTGAAATTGGTGCTTTACTGCTTACTGGTAAGTATGAACTACCAGAAAATGTAAAAGAACTCTGTCAACGTGCCTTTGAAACAGGTCTTCCTGTTTTCGCTACTGACAAAACGACATGGCAAACTTCTATTCAATTACACAACCTTAATTTAGAAACGCCCGCTGATGATAAACAACGAGTTGAATTTACTTTCGACTATGTTGCAGAAAAAATCAATACAGATTGGATCGATTCTCTATTAAAAGATTCTCAACAATCACGTCGTCAAAGCCCACCAGCATTTAGATATCAGCTTACTGAGCTTGCACGTAACGCGAAAAAACGTATTGTCCTTCCTGAAGGTGCTGAACCTCGTACTGTTCGTGCCGCTGCACTTTGTGCTGAAAAAGGGATTGCAACTTGTGTTCTTCTTGGTGACCCAACTGAAATCAAGCGTGTTGCAGAACAACAAGGCGTGACTCTAGGTGATGGTATCGAAGTCATTAATCCTGCTAACATCGTTGAAAATTATGTTCCTGGCATGGTTGAACTACGTAAGAAAAAAGGTTTAACACCTGAAGCGGCTCGTGATCAGTTACAAGATACTGTTGTTCTTGGTACTATGATGCTAGCGCAAGATGAAGTTGATGGCCTAGTTTCTGGTGCTGTTCACACAACAGCTAACACAATTCGTCCCGCACTACAATTGATCAAAACAGCACCAAACTCATCTTTAGTTTCTTCTGTTTTCTTCATGTTAATGCCAGAACAGGTTTATGTTTATGGTGATTGTGCAATTAACCCAGATCCAAATGCAGAACAACTTTCTGAAATTGCGATCCAATCTGCAGATTCTGCTAAAGCCTTTGGTATTGATGCTCGCGTTGCGATGATTTCATACTCTACCGGTACTTCTGGTAAAGGTGCTGATGTAGATAAAGTACGTGAAGCAACCAAACTTGCTCAAGAAAAACGTCCTGATCTTGTGATTGATGGTCCACTACAATATGATGCTGCTGTCATGGAAAATGTTGCTGCTTCTAAAGCACCTAATTCTCCTGTTGCAGGCAAAGCTACTGTATTTATCTTCCCTGATCTAAATACAGGTAACACGACTTATAAAGCGGTACAACGTTCTGCTGATTTAATCTCTATTGGTCCAATGCTTCAAGGCATGCGTAAACCAGTAAATGATTTATCTCGTGGTGCGCTTGTTGAAGATATTGTGTATACAATCGCATTAACTGCTATTCAAGCAAGTCAAAACGATCAGTAAGATTTACTTATCTTATTGAGATAAGTAAAAAGGTTGAGTTTAAATTTAAACTCAACCTTTTTGATACTAAATCTTTTTTCTTTTACCTAAAGGTTAAATTTCAGTAAATAGGCTTTCTTCACTAAAGCGAGATTTAGGTAAAGCGGCATTAAAATCTTCCGGATCTCTATAGCCTAAAGCCACAAGAACTACCGCAGATAAACCTTGTTCCGATAAATTAAAGTTTGTATTGAAACTTTCTACATCAAAACCTTCAATAGGGGTGGCATCCACACCCAGGCTTGCTGCTGAAATCAATAAGGTTCCTAAAGCAATATACAGCTGTTTTTCCATCCAACTTTGTGCATCTTTATAAGTATCAGTGTGTAAATGCGTAAAATAAGTACGTCCTTTATTTACCGCTTGTTTGGCTTCTTCATTTTCATAACGGCCATCAGCTTGTTCTTGATCTGCCACCTGATTTAAATAGGCATCATCTATATTAGTTTTGCTACAAAGTGCGATTACATGCGAACAATTTATTAATTTATTACGATTAAATTCGTACAATCCTCCTACCGCAGTTGCACTATCAACCAATTTTAATTTAGCTTCGTCAGTGGTGGCACAAATAAAATGCCAAGGCTGATTATTCACGCTAGAAGGTGCATATCTTAAACAACTTTTTAATTGAGCAAAAACAGTAGCGGGTATTTTTTGACTAGGATCATAGCGCTTAGTGGTATAGCGCTGCTGCATAACATCCAGTATGGGCAACTGAGGCTGAATTTCTTTAGAAGTAGACACAGAAATTAATTTATTCCCAGAATCTAGTCCATAGACCACCAGACGACCATCTTCTTCTAATAGGCCATAACTAGGTTCATTTCCTCCTTTAGGAAAAGTAATAGATCCTGGATTAAATCTATATATACCTTCTTTTTCGTCAGCAACCGGAAGATGAGTATGTCCGTATGCAAAAATATCACCACGAGATAATTCAGGTAACTTCTCTTCGTTAAAAATATGCCCGTGTGTAAGAAAAATCTTTTGTCCGTTTTCTCGCATAATCATGTGATAATCTGATAGTATAGGAAATTCTAGTAACATTTGATCTACTTCACTATCACAATTGCCACGCACACAAATAATTTTATCTTTATAACCATTTAATAGGGTTGTAATGGCAGCTGGATCATAATCATCAGGTACACCATTACGTGGACCATGATTTAAAATATCCCCTAACAACACCAACATATCTGCATGAGATTCTTCATATTTTTTGATGACTTTTTGTGTTTGTCCTAAAGAACCATGCAGATCTGATGTAAAAAATAGTTTCATTATTTTCACCTTTTATAATATTAAATCATGTATTAATCGAACGTTATTATTCTACTCTTCTATGCAATGAGTCTCATTGAGTATGAGTTTTCTAGACAAGAAATATGTCTTAAAATAACAATCTATGGCGTAAAGTTAGCATGTTTAGGAAGAATAATCATCTTAACTTAATCCTATCATTCAATCTTTTTTCGCTTATACTTAAATAAAGAAATTGAAGATTTTTTATGGAGGTAAAACCTATGCGTATACTTATTACTGGCGGAACAGGATTTATCGGGCAACGACTTTGTGACATGTTGCATAATAATCAGTTAGTATTACTTTCCAGAAAAGTGCAGAAAGTAAATCATACGTACAATGTGGATATTATTAATTCCCTATCCTCATTAAACAATTTAAATGATTTTGACGCAGTGATTAATTTAGCCGGAGCCCCAATTTTAAATGGTCGATGGAGCAAAAGAAAAAAACAAATGATTGTATCTAGTCGTCTAGATATCACTCAACAGTTGGTTGATCTCATCAATAAAAGCACCACGCCACCCCATTCATTTATTAGTGCTTCGGCGGCAGGCATTTATGGAGATAGACAAAGAAAAGCGCTCATGGAACAATCTCTTACTATAAATGATAGCTTTACTTATCAAGTCTGTTCTCAATGGGAAACGCTAGCGCTAGAAGCCAAAACGCGAGTTTGTCTTTTAAGAACAGCCATTGTTTTAGGCCAAGGGGGAATGCTAGGAAAAATGTTACCTATGTTTAAACAAGGTTTAGGAACCTCATTAGGTAATGGAGAACAATTTATGCCATGGATTCATATTGATGATGAAGTTCGGGCCATTTGTTTTTTATTGGAACACCAAACTTGTATTGGTGCTTTTAACTTGTGTGCGCCACAATCGGTCACCAATAAAGAATTCAGTCAGGCACTAGCCTCAGCACTGAAGAAACCATTGCGCTTTTCTATACCTAAATGGGTATTGCAATTAACTTTAGGTGAAGCGTCCCACTTATTACTAGATAGCCAACGCATGTCACCTGCCAAACTGCTTACTGCAAATTTTAAATTTAACTATCCAAAGCTAGATATTGCATTAAGAGATGTGGTAAATAATGACAAAGTAAAACATGCCACTAAGGGTTGAATTTCATTAAATTAGGACTTATATCCTATTGCATCATTTCCCATAACAAGGAACAATCATGACTACAGAGTATCTTTTCGATCTGAATGAACAAAATTTGCAATCTACATTACAATTATCTATGGAAAAACCCTTGGTAATTTCTTGTTGGGCATCTCAAATTCCAGACAGTGTGACCACTAACGCCCTATTGGAAAAGTTGGCCAATCAATATCAAGGTGCGTTTATTCTTGCTCAATTAAATTGTGAAAAAGAACAAAATATCGCAATGCAACTTGGTGTGCAAAATTTACCTACTGTTGCGGTATTTCAACAAGGCCGACCTGTCGATGGCATAGCGGGAGCACAAACGGAAGATAAACTTAAAGAATTATTAGGTAAATATTTACCTAGTGCCGATGAACTGGCATTACAACAAGCCGAAAAGCTCATTGAAGAAGAAAAATATACCGATGCTTTACTCCTACTTCGTCCACTAGGATCACAACAAGCAGATAATGGTCAATATCAGTTGCGCATGGCTCAGTGTTTATTAGCCACCAATGAATTTAGTGAAGCCCAAGCCTTTTTAGATAAAGTTACCCTAAAAGATCAAGATAGTCTCTATCAAAGCCTAAAAGCAAAACTTGAGTTACATCAGCAAGCAGCAGATACTCCAGAAATTCGATCTCTAGAGGCTGCCCATCAAACACAGCCTGAAGATATCGCTATTAGCTATCAACTGGCCTTGCAATATAGTCAAGTAGAACGCAATGAGGAAGCATTAGCGCTTTTACTTCAGATCTTAGAAAAAGATTTAAATTTTGCAGATGGTGCTGCTAAAAAATCCATGTTAGATATATTATCTTCACTAGGACAAACCAGCACCATTGCTAGCCATTATAGACGTAAAATGTATCGACTATTATATTAAGGACGATAAACTTTTACATTATTAAAGCCCTGATCTTTAAGATGTAGGGCTTGTAGACGACTCATTACTCCGCGGTCACAATACAAGAGATAAGTTTTAGACTGATCTAAATCACCAAATTTCGTAGATAATTTAAAGAAAGGTAAGTGTTGCACATCAACACCGTCCACCACAAGAGGTGCTTCTTCTTTTTCATCTGCACTGCGTATATCTAAAATAACCGCATTAGGCTCAATACTAGAAACAGATTCAACTTCTTGAGTTTCTTCTTTAATTTCACTTTCTATTTTACGAATATCAAGAATTCTAGCTTCATAAACCACTTTATCTAAAATAGAAAAATCAAATTTCTCTTCTTCTATTTCTAATTTCTTTTTCACGGCTTTAACTGTAGGTTTTTTCGAAATTACACCACAATATTCTGGCATCACTTTCGCAAATTCTTCCGTGCCAATTTGTTTTGCAAGATCAATAATATCTTCTTTATCCCAGCTGATAAGCGGACGTAGGATAAGCGTATCCGTCACATTATCAATTAAACGTAAATTAGTTAGCGTCTGGCTAGACACTTGTCCTAAAGCTTCACCTGTCACTAAAGCTTGTATGCCTAGTTTTTCTGCCACTTGCCCTGCTGCGCGCATAAACATACGTTTTAGAACAACACCCATTTGACCATTATCTACTTTTTCTAAAATCTCAGCGACAACGGGTTCAAAATCAATGGCAATAAATTTAACTTTAGCCGATGAACCGTACTTATTCCACAGAAAACTCGCTACCTGTTTTACACCACTTTCGTGCGCTGCTCCACCTAAATTAAAGAAACAGTAATGTACTTTACTACCGCGTTTAATATGCATATAACTAGAAACACCAGAATCATATCCGCCTGAAATCAGACTTAACACGTCTTCTTGAGTCCCTAAAGGAAAACCGCCAAGGCCTTTATAACGCATTTTAACAATATTCAATTTATCGTTATCCACTTCTAGATTAACGGTCACCTCAGGTTTTTTAAGTTTTACCTTGGCAGAGGCCACTTCTTGATTTAAGCCACCACCTACATATTGTTCAACTTGAAGTGAAGTGAAATCATGCTGACCACGACGTTTAACTCGTACACAAAAAGTTTTATTCTCTAATTGGCCTTTCACTGCAGCGCTGGTTTGTTCATAAATATCATGCAAGTCGGTGTAAGCACTTTGTGTCACTTCTAACACATGATGAATGCCCGGTGTTTGGGTCAATACCGCCAATACGCCATCATGATCTTCTTCATGTTTTGCTTCTACTTGAATATGATCCCAACGATTTGATACGCTTACATCTTCAAATCTTTTTTTCAGAATATTACGTAAATTACTATCTAAAATTTTGGTGAAACGCTTACGTACTGATTTACTTTTAATAATAATTTCTGGATGTAATTTAACAATAAATTTCATAATAGACCTGATATTAAATAAAATAGAGAGAAAAAATAACGGCGCATTATAGCTAATAATGCCCTATAAATCGAGCTTTTATTCGCCTTTAACACAGATGCCTAGTGATTTTTTTCTTGTGCTTTTTTTAAAGTTTCAATACTGTGATCAGAATAAACAATAACGGGTAATAAAACTAATTCTCGTCCCACTGTAAATGCCGCTTCTTTTCCATCTAGACGCGCTACAATTTCTAAAGCAAATTCTTGTGCTGTTCCCGGTCCTTGACTGGTGATTAAATGTTGCATTTTATCAACCATGACGCGTTTTGTTTTTCGATAATATTCAGGGATCATCTCTTGCATAGAAGGATAACAAGTCATATAAGCTTCTGGATATAATTGATTTTTTACTAATACACTCACCGGAGCTGCGCAAATAGCTGCCACCCATTTATTATCACAAATTTGCTGTTTAATTATCTCCACAACTAAAGTACTTTTACCTAAGGTATCGGCACCAGGTAATCCACCTGGTAGCACAATACAATCAAACTCATCATCAGCCACATTAACCAATTGCGTATCCGCAGTAAAACGCACCCCATGAGCGCCTTTAATCAATAAAGGATCTTGGCCTTGATCTGCACTCTCTACACTTGCTGTTGTAATAGAAAACCCTGCTCTATCAAGAATATCGATACAGGTAACCGCTTCCATATCCTCAACGCCATTCGCTAATAAAACCAGTATTTTTTTCATTAAATTATCCTTTAAATTTATCTGTATTTGATACTATTGATCAGTAAAGTGACTTTTATATTCAAAGACGATATATCATCTTAACCCACTTATTACGTACAAGCATACATCCAATAATCACATTCCTTGGGATTTAGTGGGAATAATAATTAATTTTCTTTGCTAATAGAAGTCAATACAGGGTAAAATTAGTTCTTATTTACAAATAATTTATATTTTCATGACATTGGGAGGCTATCTACATGAAAAAAACGACCATTGATACCATGAGTTTTGAACAGTCGGCCAGTGAATTAGATCAACTTATTACACAATTAGAACAGGGCACACTTCCTCTTGAAGAGGCATTAAGCCAATTTGAAAAAGGCATCGCCTTAATCAGACATAGCCAAGAAAAACTTGCTAAAGCAGAACAAAAAATTTCTATCCTTCTTGAATCAAATGAAGATGCCCCTCTTTCTGGATTTGAACCTCATGAATAATGCATCTTTACAACAAGCGTTAACTCATTGTCAAACCACCGTGAATCAAGAAATGGCCAATTGGCTCGCAAAACAAGACACCAGCCAAACACTGATTCAAGCTATGCAATACAGTAGTCTACAAGGAGGAAAACGTATCCGTCCTTTTTTAGTCTATCAAACCGGATTGCTTCTAGGTGCATCAGAATCTACATTACATACAGCAGCGGTAGCCATTGAGTTTATCCATTCCTATTCGCTCATCCACGATGATCTGCCTGATATGGATAATGATGATTTGCGACGTGGACATAAAACCTGTCATGTACAATTTGATCCTGCTACCGCCATTTTAGCTGGAGATGCGTTACAATGCCTTGGTTTTGAAGTACTAGCTAATGGCTATTTAGACCCGAAAGCAGAACCCTTTAGAATTAAAATGATCCAAGCTTTAGGACAAGCGGCCGGTTCTCATGGCATGTGTATGGGACAAGCCTTAGATCTTTATGCTGAAAATCATAGTGTTACGTTAAAACAACTAGAAAAAATCCATAAAAATAAAACGGGTGCCTTGATTCGTTGTGCAGTAAGGCTCGGTGCTCTCGCAGCTGGAGTCACAGATAAAAACATCTTCGCTATTTTAGATAAGTATGCCAGCGCTATTGGTTTAGCTTTTCAAGTACAAGATGATATCTTAGATATTACCGCTAACACCCAAGAATTAGGCAAACCTAGCGGTTCTGATCTTGAAGCCCATAAAAGCACTTATCCCTCATTATTGGGATTAGACTTAGCACAACAGAAAGCTCAAGATTTATATGATGAAGCGGTTCAAGCATTAAGTGAACTACCTTTTGAAGCCAAAACCTTAGCATTATTTGCCCATTTTATTATTCAGCGCCACTATTAAATAAAAAGTAACCTAAAAAGAATATATTATATGATCAACATTGAATCAAAATATCCGCTTCTTTTTAAAGTAAATAATCCCGATGAGTTAAAAAAACTCTCTTTGGATCAATTACCTCAATTATGTGATGAATTAAGGGAATATTTACTGCAATCTGTAAGTAAAACAAGTGGCCACCTTGCTTCTGGTTTAGGTACCGTCGAGCTCACGGTTGCCCTGCACTACGTTTATAATACCCCTTTTGACAAACTTATTTGGGATGTAGGCCATCAAGCTTACCCTCATAAAATCCTCACTGGAAGACGTGATCAATTAAAAAACATTCGTAAAAAAAATGGACTTCATCCCTTCCCTTGGCGTGAAGAAAGTGAATATGACACCCTAAGTGTTGGACACTCATCTACCTCTATCAGTGCTGGGCTCGGGTTATCTATTGCCGCCGAGAAAGAAAATAAACAGCGTCGCATTGTCAGTGTTATTGGCGATGGGGCAATGACTGCAGGCATGGCTTTTGAAGCCTTAAATCATGCTGGTGACTTAAAACCTAATATGTTAGTCGTGTTAAATGATAATGACATGTCTATTTCAGAAAATATAGGGGGACTGAGTAAACATCTGGGTCATATATTAACGGGTGAGTTATATACTAATTTACGTCGAAATGGGAAAAAAGTATTAGAAAATGCGCCCCCTATCTGGGAATTAGTACGGCGGACAGAAGAACATTTTAAAGGTATGGTCGTGCCTAGTACTCTCTTTGAAGAGTTAGGCTTTAATTATGTTGGCCCCATCAATGGTCATGATGTGCTTAAATTAGTCAAAACCTTTAAAATGTTACGTCGCACTAAAGGACCACAATTTTTACATATAGTGACCAAAAAAGGCAAAGGCTATGCACCTGCAGAGGAAAATCCTATTCAATATCATGGTGTTCCTCAATTTAATCCACAAGATAATTGTTTACCTTGTAAAAAAAGTACCCAGCCCACTTTCACCCAAATTTTTAGTAACTGGATTTTAGATATGGCTAAAACAGATAGCAAACTATGTGCTATTACACCTGCCATGAAAGAAGGCTCAGGACTTACTAAATTTGCCAAGGAATATCCCGATAGATTTTTTGATGTGGCGATTGCCGAACAACATGCCATTACCATGGCTTGTGGCTTAGCCATTGGTGGTTATCATCCCGTTGTTGCCATTTATTCTACATTTTTACAACGTGGTTATGATCAATTAATCCATGATATCGCTATTATGCGCCTCCCCGTTCTCTTTGCTATAGATAGAGCAGGCATTGTGGGAGCAGATGGCCCCACGCACCAAGGGGCTTTTGATATCAGCTTTATGCGTTGTATTCCACATTTAGTTATCATGACACCTTCCGATGAAAATGAAACGCGACAAATGTTATATACGGGACATTGTTATCAAGGACCGGCTGCAGTACGCTACCCTCGTGGATCTGGTATGAATATGCCGGTAGAAAAACAGCTCACGCAATTGCCTATAGGAAAAGGGCGTGTTCTCGTAAATGCACCGCAAACACCAGCACTAAAGAAAGTGGCTATTTTAAATTTTGGCACCTTATTACCTCATGTTTTAGAGGCGGCGAAAGCTTTAAATGCCACTGTGTCTGATATGCGATTTGTTAAACCTTTAGATACAGAACTCATTACTGCATTAGCTAAAACTCATGATTATCTAGTCACTGTGGAAGAAAATGCCATCAAAGGTGGCGCAGGTTCCGGCGTTATCGAATATTTAATGCAAGAAAAAATACTGATCCCAGTACTAAATATCGGATTACCGGATCAATTTATTCCGCAAGGAACTCAGCAAGAAATGCATGAACAATTCGGTTTAGATGCATCAGGCATTTTACAAAAAATACAAGCTTATATTAATTAAAGACTAAGGAAATCATAGTGAAATCAGCAAAAATGCTTTTTAACCTTAAAAATCCCATTCATTTTATGGCCTTAGGATTAGGTAGTGGCTTATGCCCCAAAATTCCCGGTACGGCAGGCACACTAATGGCTATTCCTTTCTTTTTACTCTTAGCTCAGCTCCCTTTTTGGGCCTATACCCTCGTCGTTATTCTTGCTTTTTTACTGGGGATTAAAATTTGCGGTATAGCGAGCAAAGATGCAGGAGTACACGACCATGGTGCTATTGTTTGGGATGAATTTGTCGGCTATTGGGTCACTATGCTACCTTTAGTCTTCTACCACTTACCTATCACTTGGCAAGCTATCCTCTTTGGTTTTCTCTTCTTCCGTGTTTTTGATATGTTGAAACCTTTCCCCATTAGTTATTTAGACAAAAATATATCAGGTGGGTTGGGTATCATGATCGATGATGTTGCAGCAGCTATTGCAGCGATGATTTGCCTACGTGGTTATTTAATCATGTTTGTATAAATTGATATTCATTATCACAAAGGATAATAAATGAAAATTGGTATTATTGGGGCAATGGAACAAGAAGTTGCTATATTAAAAAGAAAGATGGATCATTTAAAAAAGATCCCGCATGCAGGTTGTACTATCTATACAGGTAGCATCCATGATATTGACTTAGTACTATTACAATCAGGTATTGGTAAGGTTGCTGCAGCTATTGGTACTAGTATATTGTTAGAGATATACCATCCAGATATAGTGATTAACACAGGCTCAGCTGGTGGATTAGATCCAACACTTGATCCAGGCGATGTAGTGATATCAACAGAAGTTCGCTATCATGATGCCGATGTCACTGCTTTTGGTTATGAAATGGGGCAAATGGCGCAAATGCCGGCAGCTTTTATTGCCGATAAGAAATTAGTCGATATCGCTCAAAAAGCCATTAAAATGGACAAAGATATCCCACACACATTAACCGGTCTTATATGTAGTGGCGATACTTTTGTGTCTAGCCAAACGGCTCGCACCTTTATCCAAACTCATTTTCCTACAACTATTGCGGTGGAAATGGAAGCTACCGCCATTGCGCAAACTTGTTATCAATATAAAGTGCCCTTTGTCATAGTACGTGCTATTTCTGATGTGGCTAATAAAGAATCGAGTCTCACTTTTGACGAGTTTTTACCGCTAGCAGCCACTCATTCATCAAAAATGGTCATCAATATGATCCAATTATTAAAATAATTGAGATCTCTTCTCATAAATTGATTTTTATACCACAATAAAAAAGGAGCACCACAATTAAATGGTACTCCTTTTTATTAAATAATCTTTATTAGTTATTTTCGTCTATATCTGCATGACGTAGTGATTGAAAGTTTTGATGGAAAACTTCTTCACGCCAATATCCACTAATATCTCGCATATCTCGCTGTATTTGACGATTTTGCACAAAATAACGACGCAGTTCTAGCATAAGATCATATTCACAACCCACCCAAACAAAAGGAAAACCATCCAGCCAAGGTTTCATTTTAACTTCGTAGTACAGATCTCTAAATTGCTCTGCAACAAACCATTTAATTTCCATTCCTTTAGGTGCATCAATATCATAAATATCGTCTTCAGATAAAGCATGGATCACGGTATATCCTCGCGCATCTTCCGGCAATTTACCTAATCTTGCTTCGATACTAGATATTGCAGTCATATCACCAACAAAGAAATACCAATCGGCATAATCTGGTATTTCTTTCATAGGCCTCGGCAAACCAACGCAAATTTCACTGCCATCTTTAGCATATTGCGCCCAAAATGAACCAAAACCACTACGTTCTGATTGATTTTTATGACGAACAACAAGCAGCTCAATTAAACCTTCTTCAACGACTAAATCACTGACTGTATAAGGACGCTTAAGCGGTTTTTCCCCTTCTTCAAGTTTAGTTAAATCCGTGCCTAAATCAGGTCTAAATAATAAATGCAGTGTTGCACCGATGCAATCCATTGATAGTGTCTTAAATGCATCGCTTTGAAGTACCACTCTTTGCAAATTAGGTGAAATTTGACTGTTACCCACAACAATCGCAGTTACCCATTTTGGTTTATTCATGTCGTTACCTTCTTGATATTATTTTAATGTCACTCGTGCAAATTTACGTTTACCCACTTGATAAACATCTATTCCCATTTGTGGAACTAATTTTGTATCTGTGATTTTTTCACCATTGATCTTTGCTGCACCTTGCTTAATCATACGCATTGCATCTGAAGTGGAATTAACTAAACCAGCCTCTTTTAACAGGTTCGCAATAGCAATTCCTTGAGAAAAAGTAAACTCTGGCATTTCATCAGGAATCGCATTCTTTTGGAAACGATTAATAAAATCTTGTTCTGCTTTATCGGCATCCGCTTGTGAATGGAAACGAGCAATGATTTCTTTAGCTAATAAGATCTTAATATCACGAGGATTTTTACCCGCAGCTACATCTTGCTTAAATCCATCAATTTCAGCTAATGGACGGAAAGAAAGAAGTTCATAATAACGCCACATCAATTCATCAGAAATAGACATGATTTTACCGAACATTTCAGAAGGAGCTTCACTAATGCCAATATAATTACCTTTAGACTTAGACATTTTATCCACGCCATCTAAGCCTTCAAGTAGTGGCATCATTAAAACAACTTGAGGTTCTTGACCTTCTGCTTTTTGTAGTTCACGCCCCATTAACAGATTAAAACGTTGATCCGTACCACCTAACTCAATATCTGTTTTTAATGCAACAGAATCATAACCTTGCAACAGTGGATACATAAACTCATGAATAGCAATAGGTCGATTATTGGCAAAACGTTTCTTAAAGTCGTCACGTTCAAGCATCCGTGCCACAGTTAAACGACTAGCTAACTGCAACATGCCTGCAGTACCTAATTCACCTAACCAAGAAGAATTAAAAACAATCTTTGTTTTTTCAGGATCAAGAATCTTAAATACTTGTTCCTTATAAGTTTCTGCATTTTGTAATACTTGCTCATGCGTCAGCGGCGGACGAGTGGTATTTTTTCCTGTAGGATCCCCCACCGTTGCGGTAAAATCACCAATTAAAAAATTAATTTCATGCCCTAATTCTTGGAATTGACGTAATTTATTTAAAATAACAGTATGACCAAGATGAATATCAGGAGCGGTAGGATCGGCGCCTAATTTAATACGAAGTGGACGATTTTTCTTTAATTTTTCAATCAGTTCTTTTTCTGGGATAATATCTTCTACCCCACGCTTGATTTCAGCTAATGCAGCTTCGATGCTAGGCATGTTCTCTCCAATAGATTGCACATAAATAATGAAGAGAATAATACCATATTCATCTAAAAACTAAACCAATTTAAATTCGGTCCATTTTTTTGAAAACCAACGTTGAGTCATGATTAAAGAACGACACCATTCATCTGTACCTGTCGCAATCCATACCCCAACAACGCCCCACTCTAAACCTAAGCCAAGAAAATAAGCCCCTCCTACACCAATAATCCACATGCTAAAAATGCCACATTGCACGGGAAATTTCACATCCCCAGCACCTTTTAATGAAGAGATAAAAACTTGATTTCCAGCACGCCCTGCTTCCACATAAATAGAAAAAGCTAATAAAGAAACAAAGAGGGTTGTAATTTCGGCATCATGAGTAAAAAGATGAATAATAGGATATCGGCATATATACATAATCAAAGTTAAAGAAACTGCTACACACAGGGCCACAATATAATAATATTTCACCTTTTTATAAATACTATCAAACCACTCTTTACCAACATAATAACTGGTTAATACTTGACTTCCTTGACCAATAGAAACACCGAAAGAAAAAATAATACGAGAAATGGTTTGTGCATAAGTATAAGAAGCTAAGGCATTAGTCCCCATTTTAGCCACAAAAGAAATCATCACCATTTGTGATAAATTATAAGATAAAATTTCTCCCGCATTAAGCATCCCTAAACGCATAATTTTTTTATATAAAGACCAACTAATCTCTCCTATATAACGAAATGGCATAGGAATATGTTTCACCTTAATCATTACAGCAAACAAAATAGTACTGACCATTTGACTCAAAATAGTAGAGATAGCGACCCCAGGTACACCAAAGACAGGAAGACCAAGGGGTTGATATAAAGCAATATAATTACCGATGATATTTAATACACCTGCAAAAAGATTAATTCGCATCGAATAATTAGGCAAACCAAAACTACGTAAAATAGTCGATAAAATCACACCAAAAGTGATAACAATGGCGCAGCTAGTACTTATAATAAGATATTGATAAGCATATAGCGCAACTTCTGGCTCGAGCGTAAAGAGACCAATTACCTCTTTGGCACTAAAAAATCCCATCAAACTCAGGCTTGAACCGACTAACAAACCTAGCACAACACTAGCTATATTAACTTGAGCTGCTTGTTTGTTATTACCCGCCCCTAAATTTTGTGAAATCAAAATACTCGCTCCACTGGCGACCATCATAGAAATCAAAATCAAGAAAAAGGTAATTTGATTGATCAAACCAACGGCAGAAACCGCTTTGTCTGAATAGCCACTAAGCATAAAAATATCGCTGGTACCCAAAGCAGTTCTTAATAGCATTTCAACAAATAATGGCCCAGTCAAGGTCACTATATTCATGCGCTTATCTAATATAGATTGACTCATTGTGGGGATTTTTCTCGAGCAAGTTGAACAAAGGCGTAATCCACAGCCTCTAATGTACGTTTAATTTCTTTTTGACCATGCGCCAAAGAAATAAACCCACTTTCAAAAGGAGATGGCGCAAGATAAATTCCTTGTTCTAACATAAGCTGAAAAAAGCGCACAAACATCTCTTTATCACAAGCCATTACATCGGCAAAAGAAGTGACCTGAGGCTTTCGAGAGAAAAAGAAACCAAACATGGCACCGACTTGATTAACAACAAAAGGAATATGATGTTTGTTAGCCAAATCACGCATACCTTGAGCTAATTGATGAGCAATATCGGCAAGATAAACTTCATTGTTTTCCTGTTTTAATACCTTTAAACAAGCAAGCCCTGCCGCCATAGCAACGGGATTTCCTGATAGAGTTCCTGCTTGATAAACACCGCCTACAGGAGTCAAACAATCCATAATTTCTTTTCTTCCACCGAAGGCGCCAACGGGCATACCACCACCAATAATTTTTCCTAGGGTAGTAATATCAGGTACCACATCATAATAAGACTGAGCACCACCTAAGGCAACGCGAAATCCGGTCATTACTTCATCAATAATCAATAAGGCACCATATTGATCACATAAAGCACGTAATTTCTTAAGAAAATCATTGACAGGTGGAACACAACCCATATTCCCCGCAACAGGTTCAACAATAATAGCCGCTATATCTTGTGGATAAACTTCAAACATGGCTTTAACCGAAGCAATATCATTATAAATACAACTTAGCGTATGTTTAACAAAATCAGCAGGTACCCCTAATGAATCTGGTCTACCAGAAGTCAATGCGCCCGATCCTGCTTTGACTAAGAGCGCATCTGCATGTCCATGATAACAACCTTCAAATTTAATAAATTTATCGCGTCCTGTATAACCCCGAGCAAGACGAATAGCACTCATGGTCGCTTCAGTACCAGAATTGACCATACGTACTTTCTCAATAGAAGGCATCAAAGAAGTGATCAGCTGTGCCATCTCTACTTCTGCTGGTGTGGGGGCGCCAAAACTCAACCCTTTTTGTGCTGCGTCAATAACAGCAGCTTTAACCTGTTCATTATTATGTCCCAGAATCATTGGTCCCCATGATCCAACATAGTCAATATATTCCTTTCCATCTACATCTGTAATATAGGCACCTTGCGCACTGCGGATAAAGAGTGGATTTCCCCCTACATGAGAAAAAGCTCTTACGGGAGAATTCACACCACCGGGGATCACTTTACAAGCCTGCTCATATAAGTTTGATGAACAAGAATGAGAAGAAGATAACGTAGATTGAGAAGAGTGACGCATAATATAATTCCTTGGTTATACACTAGATTAAGAAAAATTCAGATTAAATCTTAGATACTTAAGAGATGCATGTTTATATGATTAACAAAGCGCCTCTATTATAACCATAATAATCTTTAAAATATTTTTTTTTCTACATGATATTCTTGATTTTTTGGTCATTTAAGAGTCTAATTCAATTAATATTTCAACCCTTTTTTTAACCTCAACACTTTGTTTTTGGAAAGCGTTTCATGTCCTCTCAGTCAAACAATCAACACACATCTCAACCATCGGGTCTCGTTAGGCGATTTTTAGCTCGAGACAATCTCTCTTTTCCTGTTTTACTTCTCTCTGCTCTTGTGGGGGTGGGTACCGGATTATTAGGTACACTCTTCCAACTATCGGTACGTTGGATATCAGAACAACGGACTAATTGGCTAAAATCCGTTATGGGTTCTGATATTACCTTATGGATCTCCGCTTTTCTTATTAGTGCTATATTAGCCGCTATTGGTTATTTTTTAGTGCGCCGTTTTGCCCCAGAAGCCGGTGGATCGGGGATACCAGAAATTGAGGGGGCCATGGATGATATTCGCCCCGTTCGTTGGTGGCGAGTTCTTCCCGTCAAATTCTTCGGTGGTCTAGGTGCTTTAGGATCTGGGATGGTTTTAGGTCGTGAAGGCCCAACGGTCCAAATGGGGGGGAATATCGGACGCATGATTTCTGATATCTTTCGCTTAAAAAATAAAGATGCAAGGCACTCTTTATTAGCCGCAGGTGCTGCAGGTGGTTTAACCGCAGCCTTTAATGCACCACTAGCTGGTATTATGTTTGTTGTAGAAGAAATGCGCCCACAATTTAGATACAGTTTAATTTCTTTTAAATGTGTTGCCATTTCTGCTGTTTGCTCCGATATCATCTTTCGTTTAATTTGTGGTCAAGATGCCGTTATTCAAATGCCGCAATACCATGCTCCAAGTATCCAAGCATTGTGGCTTTATCTTATGTTAGGTATTTTATTTGGTTTTGTCGGTGTAGCGTTTAACTGGCTAGTACCAACAACACAAGATCTTTTTGCAAAAATACACAAAGGAAAAACTTCCAGATTTGTTCTTATAGGTGGGTTAATCGGTGGTTGTTTTGGTATCGTGTTACTTTATATACCTGAACTGACTACCGGTGGGATCGTTTTTATCCCTAAAGTCGCCATGGGATCTTATCCATTAGGTCTTTTATTTGTCTTTTTCTTGGCGCGTGTATTAACTACCCTTATTTGTTTTTGCTCTGGTGCACCGGGTGGGATCTTCGCCCCTATGTTGTCTATAGGGACTTTCTTGGGCACATTTTTTGGTGTAGCTGCCGCTTCTCTTTTCCCTTTTCTTGGTTTAGATGCCGGTAGTTTTGCTGTGATTGGTATGGGAGCGTTATTTGCTGCCACCGTTCGAGCACCAGTAACAGGTATTATGCTAGTTATAGAAATGACACATAATTTTGATTTGATTCTTCCCCTTATTATTACTGCAACAGGTGCAACACTAGTAGCTCAAGCTTTAGGCGGCAAACCTATTTATTCTCTATTGTTAAAACGTACATTAGAAGCAGAAAAAAGGAAAAGTCAAAAATTACAAGAAGAAAAAACACATTAAAAATAGATAATTACACATGCTAGGCTAATAAAAAAGCATGGCCATTAAGCCATGCTTTTTTATTAATTAAAATTTTATATTTGATTATAAAGTTTCAGTAAAAGTACGAGTAATAACATCTTGTTGTTGTTCAGGTGTCAATGAGTTAAAACGTACAGCATAACCAGAAACACGAATTGTTAATTGAGGGTATTTTTCAGGATGTTTAATTGCATCTTCTAAAGTTTCACGATGCAATACATTCACATTAAGATGTTGTCCACCTTCAACAGGTTTTACCGTTTCCTGTTGTATATTTAGTGGACGACTTTCATATGCACCAAGCTCAGAAACGGGAACGATTTGATCAATTTCATAACCAGAAGTTGCAGCTAAACAACAAGCTTGATCTTTTTCTGAATCAAGCATCCAAATAGTATTCTGTAAATCTACATTAGCTGATTTTGTAATTTGAACGGCTGTTAACATTGTGTATTATTCCTTTTTTTTATGGGATAATTCAATTTTCAGATGGCATGAGGACATAAGAAAATCGCCTTTAATTTGATGTGGATCAATTTACCTTAAAAAAAGTGTGGTTGCAAATTATATTTCTTTGATCTAGATCAATAAAAAGTGATTTTTTTATTATAATTCATATAGATATGAACATCCTCTATTCACTAAAAAATTCAGATAAAAAGAAGATTGAGTCCAATAAAGATGAGCTAATTGTTATTCGCATAAGGCGTAAAAGGATCACCTATTGCGCAACCTTGCACCCCATGTTTATCTAAATAACCACCAATGGCATTGATGGCATCCCAACGACTCTCACACCATAATGGTGTTAATAATGTAGGACGGCGTGCTGAAGCCGATACGGCATGATAAATCACAGCTGCTGGTGTATGCATAATCATCTCACCGGCTATTTGAGTATAGGTAGCTAAAGATAACTCATTTTTCAAACGTCCAGCATGCCAAGCTTTTCCCATGGTACTCCCCTCTACTATATGTAGCGGATGTAATTTGATACCATCGGTGCCTGTTTGTAGTAACTTATCTAATGTTTGCATATTATCGAGGTCAGTTTCACCTGGCAAACCGATGATAAGATGAGTGCATACTTTTAAACCTAAATTTCTCGCTTTCTTAGTGATCTGATCATAATCTGTGTAACTATGCCCTCTATTAATACGTTTAAGGGTTTTATCACTAGCTGTTTGTAAGCCTAATTCTAACCAAATCTCATAACCTTGTTGATGATATTCAGATAATAGCTGTAACACTTCATCTGACACACAATCCGGACGAGTTCCTATGCATAACCCAACGATATCTGCCGAAACCAAGGCTTCCGCATACATTTTTTTCAGTGTTTGCATCTCGGCATAGGTACTAGTATAAGCCTGAAAATAAGCCAAATAACGCTTAGCACGCTTTATTTCTTGAGCGCGTTGAGCCAGTTGATCTTTGATAGTACGAAATTGAGTCTGTTCGTCAGCAAAAGAGGCCACATTACAAAACGTGCATCCCCCTTTACCAATAGTACCATCTCTATTGGGGCAGCTAAATCCGCCATGTAATGTCAACTTATGGATTTTTTCACCATAGCGATATTGCAAATTCTGCCCTAGCGTATTGATATAATGATGTAATTGCATAGATTCATTATGCACCATAATAACGCATACTTCATTATTTTAGTGCAAAAAATAAAATAACTATTGAAATCTATTACACTTATTGGTATTTATGGGACATGAAAATAAAGTATAAAATAAAAACATATAATTATGATTTCAGATCATAATGATGTATGATTTCTATTCATAATTTTTCTCGCTTGCCATAAATATTTTTACACAAAATATTTATTTTTCGCGCTTTTATTAAATAAACACACTTAACCTCTATATTTTACCAAAAGTTTCATCATAAGATATGGTGCACAAAGATAAGAGTAAAAGAGGTGAAGATACATCACTTAGATAAACTGGAAAGGTCTAATATATGACTCAATCTACTATAAACAATCAGGGACTTTATGTTCCCGAAATGGAACACGATGCCTGTGGTATCGGTTTTGTTGCCCATTTAAAAAATCGGAAATCGCATCAAATTGTTACTCAAGCCCTTGATATGCTAGAACGCATGGAACACCGTGGTGGGCAGGGCTGTGATCCTAGCAGTGGTGATGGTGCCGGTATTTTATTACAAAAACCCCATGAGTTTTTCTTAGAAGAAATGCAAAAATTAAGCATTACACTCCCCTCTTTCGATAAATATGGTGTCGCGGTTATTCTTTTCCCTAAAGATGAATACAAACGTCAACAATGTCGTGACATTTTAGAACGTAATGCTAAACGCTTAGAATTAGAAATCATAGGTTATCGTGTTCTTCCCGTAGACAACTCCTCTATAGGCAAAGATCCACTTAGCACAGAACCTCAATTTGAACATGCCTTCATCTCTGGGATGCCTGATATCTCCGCAGAAGAATTAGAACGAAAATTATACGTTTTACGTAATTATACGATTCGTGTGTGTTTAGAAAGTGTATCTAATATTGGCGAAGATTTTTATATCAACTCTTGCTCTTATAAAACTATCGTTTATAAAGGTCAACTTACCACAATGCAGGTTTCTGAATATTTCAAAGATCTGAGCAATCCGACTATGGTTACTGCCTTAGCACTAGTTCACTCCCGTTTCTCAACTAATACGTTCCCAAGATGGCGTCTTGCACAACCTTTCCGTTATATCGCTCATAATGGTGAAATCAATACAGTTCGAGGCAATAAGAACTGGATGAGTGCACGTGAAGCGATCATGAAATCAGAACTTTTCACAGAACAAGAACTACAAATGTTATTACCTGTTTGTGAAGAAGACAGTTCAGATTCTGCCAATTTTGATATGGCACTAGAACTGCTTGTGTTATCAGGTCGTTCTTTGCCTCATGCACTTATGATGCTTATTCCGGAAGCATGGCAAGAAAATAAAAACATGGATCCTAAACGTCGTGCTTTTTATCAATATCATGCCAATATCATGGAACCTTGGGATGGTCCTGCATCTGTTTGTTTTACTGATGGTGTTCAAGTTGGAGCTACACTAGATCGAAATGGTTTACGTCCATCTCGTTATACGGTCACTAAAGATGATTTCCTCATTATGGCATCTGAATCTGGTGCTTGTGAAGTCGATCCAGAAAACATCAAGTACAGAGGACGTCTACAACCGGGACGCATCTTTGTTGCTGATTTGGAACAAGGTCGCATTATTTCCGATGAAGAAGTAAAAGATACCGTCGCTTCTGCACAACCTTATGAAAAATGGCTGAAAGAAAATCTTGTTCCGCTAAGCTCTTTATCTGAATCTGAACGCTTGTATCATCAGCCAAGTCCCGTACGTTTAAAACGACATCAACAAGCTTATGGTGTCACTAGTGAAGAAATAGATGATATTATTATTCCAATGGCTACTATGGGTAAAGAACCTCTTGGTTCCATGGGTGCAGATTGGCCTTTAGCTGTGTTATCACATCATTCTCAGCACCTATCAAACTACTTTAAACAACTCTTTGCTCAAGTCACCAACCCACCTATAGATTCTATTCGTGAACGTATGGTGATGTCGTTAAAAACTTATTTAGGGGCAGATAAAAACCCATTAAAAGAATCGCCAACACATTGTCAAAAAATTGAAATTGAAAATCCAATTTTATCTAATACTGAAATTGGAACCATTCGCTCTATAGATAATGAACATCTTCAAGCTAAAATATTAGATATCGTTTTTCGCGCCGATGGCAAAGAAGGACGAATGAAGCGTGCCCTTACCCGTATCTGTCAATATTCCGAAGATGCCGTTAACGATGGTTACTCCATTATCATTTTGACGGATCGTGGTATTAAATCTAGTCATGCGGCTATTCCGGCAATGCTTGCCGTCAGTGCGGTTCATCATCATCTTATGCGTCGTGGTTTACGAGCTAAATGTAGTATTGTTGTAGAAACTGGTGATGCTCGTGAAACCCATCATTTTGCAACCTTACTTGGTTTTGGTGCTGATGCGGTTAACCCTTACCTAGTAAAAGAAACCTTAGTTTCTTTGCAAGAAGAACATAAATTAGACTCTGATTTAACTTCTGATGAATTGTTTGATAAATATCGTAAAGCAGTAAGTGCTGGTTTACTAAAAATCTTTGCTAAAATGGGGATCTCAACCTTACAATCCTACCATGGTGCTCAGATTTTCGAAGCTTTAGGCATTAGTAAAGCAGTTATAGATCGCTACTTTACAGGTACTGTTTCCCGTATCGAAGGCTTAAGTTTAGATGATATCGCCAAAGATGTGTTATTACGTCATAGATTTGCCTATCCAAAACGTGATTTGAATACCAGACGTTTAGATGTCGGTGGTATTTACCAATGGAAACAACGTGGTGAACAACATCTATTCAATCCAGAAACTTTGCATCTTTTACAGGAATCTGCTTGGAATGCCGATTATCATTTATTCAAAAAATATTGCTCAACCATTGATGATCGTGCCAATAACGCCATCACTTTACGTAGTCAGTTAGATTTTGTGAAAAATCCAGCCGGATCTATTCCTATTGATAAAGTGGAACCTGCTGAAAATATCATGAAACGTTTTGCCACCGGTGCCATGAGTTTTGGCTCTATCTCCTATGAAGCTCACACTAACCTGGCTATTGCCATGAACCGTATTGGTGCTAAATCCAATTCAGGTGAAGGTGGTGAAGATCCACGTCGTTATATCATTAAAGAAAATGGTGATAATCTACGTTCTGCAATTAAACAAGTAGCTTCTGGTCGTTTTGGTGTAAGTTCTTATTACCTAACTAACTGTAATGAAATTCAGATTAAAATGGCACAGGGAGCAAAACCGGGTGAAGGTGGTCAATTACCTGGACACAAAGTCGATGATTGGATTGGTAAAACACGTAATTCCACCCCTGGTGTTGGACTTATTTCACCCCCACCACATCATGATATCTACTCTATTGAAGATTTAGCACAATTAATCTTTGATTTAAAAAATGCCAATCGCAAGGCACGAATTAACGTAAAATTAGTGTCAGAAGCTGGCGTTGGAACCATTGCCTCTGGTGTAGCTAAAGCGAAAGCCGATGTTGTACTCGTTTCAGGTTATGACGGTGGTACAGGTGCTTCCCCTATCTCCTCTATTCGTCATGCGGGGCTGCCTTGGGAATTAGGCTTGGCAGAAACACATCAAACACTACTTAAAAATGGTTTACGTAACCGAATTGTGGTGCAGACAGATGGGCAATTACGTACGCCTCGAGATCTTGCTATTGCAACCTTACTCGGTGCTGAAGAATGGGGCATTGCTACCGCAGCTTTAGTTGTCAGTGGCTGTATCATGATGCGTGCTTGTCAAAATAATACCTGCCCAATGGGGATTGCAACACAAAATCCAGAACTACGTAAACGTTTCAAAGGAAAACCAGAATACGTCATTAATTTCTTTAATTATATGGCTGAAGGTTTACGTGAAATTATGGCAGAACTTGGCTATCGCACAGTAGATGAAATGGTGGGACAGGCATCTCGTCTTAAAATGCGTGAAGGTATCGAACATTGGAAATATAAACACTTAGATCTTAGTGCGTTACTTCACCAAGAACCAGCTCGCCCTGACGATGGACTCTATTGCCAAACACAGCAAGATCATCACCTAGAAAATCTATTAGACAAACAACTCATTAAACTAGCCGCTCCTGCTCTTAATGATGGTGAAGCCATTTCTGGTGAATTTAGGATCATCAATACAGATCGAGCTACTGGTACTATGCTATCAAATGAAATCTGTAAAAAATATGCGGATAAAGGACTACCACAAGAAATGCAGGTTAAATTTACCGGCTCAGCAGGACAATCTTTTGGGGCATTCTTAACCAAAAACGTCACATTTACTGTAGAAGGTGATGCTAACGATTATTGGGGTAAAGGTTTATCTGGTGGTAAATTAGTGCTTTATCCCGATCGTAAAGCCGATATCATTGCCGAGGATAATATCGTCGTAGGTAATGTGTGCTTCTATGGTGCTACTTCAGGAGAATCTTATATTCGTGGTATGGCAGGAGAACGTTTCTGCGTGCGTAATTCAGGTGCAAAAGTAGTAGTGGAAGGTATTGGTGATCACGGTTGTGAATATATGACAGGTGGTGTTGCCATTATTTTAGGCCCAACAGGACGTAACTTCGCCGCAGGTATGAGTGGTGGTCTAGCTTATGTTTGGGATAAAAATGGCGATTTCACCTCTAAACTAAATACCGAATTGGTTGATATAGATCCTTTAGAAGATGAAGATAAAGCATTATTAACAGCCATGATCACAGAGCATGAAAAATGTACTCAAAGTTCTGTAGCTAAAGCATTCTTAGCTGATAAAGAAAACAACTTTAAGCAGATAATAAAAGTAATACCTCGTGATTATAAAGCAGCATTACAGAAAAAAGCACAACAAGTAGAGGTGGCATAATGGGTAAGCAAACTGGCTTTTTAGAATTTGGGCGTGAACTTCCTCGTTACCGTCCGGTAAAAGAACGAATTAAAGATAACAAGGAATTCGTTTTACATAAGGAATTTGGGGATAAAATCTATAACCAAGCAGCTCGCTGTATGGATTGTGGTGTTCCTTTCTGTCATTACAGTTGCCCTATTGGCAATATCATTCCTGAATTTAACGATGTTGTGTACCATAAAAACTGGAAAGAAGCTTGGGATATCTTAAGTTCTACAAATAATTTCCCTGAATTTACCGGGCGCGTCTGCCCGGCTCCTTGTGAAACAGGTTGTGTGGAAGGCATCAATGATGATCCTGTCACTATTAAAAATATAGAAGAAACTATTGCTGAAAAGGCTTATGAATTAGGTTATGCACAACCTAAAGTACCCGTATCTAGAACAGGTAAAAAAATAGCTATTATTGGTAGTGGTCCTTCAGGTCTGGCAGCAGCTGAACAGTTAAATAGTGCAGGTCATTCTGTTACTGTCTACGAACGTGATGAAAAACCAGGTGGATTATTACGTTTTGGTATTCCTGACTTTAAACTCTCCATGTCCGTCATTGATCGTAAACTTAAATTGATGCAAGACGCAGGTGTGAAATTTGTTACCAACGCTCATATTGGTGTGGATATCAATGCTAACCAGATACGCCAAAATGTAGATGCTATCGTCTTGACAGGAGGTTCTACTGTACCACGAGATCTTCCTATCCCAGGACGCGAACTCAGTGGCGTACATTTTGCTCTTGAATTTTTGACGCAAAATAATCGCCGTGCCAATGATATGTTATTAAAAGCTGAATCTATTTATGCTGAAAATAAACATGTTGTTGTCATTGGTGGTGGGGATACAGGATCTGATTGTGTAGGAACCGCCAATCGACATGCTGCAAAGACTATCACTCAAGTTGAAATCATGCCTAAGCCACCAGTAGATCGCCCTGCAAATCAACCTTGGCCAGAGTATCCACGTGTACTTAAAACAACCAGCTCCCATGAAGAAGGTTGTGAACGTTATTGGAATATTCTTACTAAAGAATTCATCGGACATAATGGTAAAGTCACTGCGCTGAAAATTGCTGATATTGAATGGCAACAAGCAGAAAAAGGTCAACGCCCAACTTTCAAAGAAGTAGAAGGTAGTGAACGAGAAATTCCATGTGATATGGCTTTTCTTGCCATGGGCTTCCTACATCCAGAACACAATGGCGTTCTAGCCCAACTGGATGTAAAACTAGACGATCGCGGAAATGTGGCAACGAAAGATTTTGCTACTAGCCAAGATGGTATTTTCTGTGCTGGTGATATGCGTACAGGTCAATCTTTAGTAGTACGTTGTATTAACGAAGGCAGAGAATGTGCTATAGCTGTAGATAAATATCTAATGGGCTCCTCTTATCTTGAGTCTATAGATACAACAGTAACTCAACTCTGAAAATCTCAATAATAGACGCAAAAAAGTCAGGCAATGCCTGACTTTTTTTATGCTTTCAACTAAGAAACATTTAACCTAAATTTTACTACTATGAGATCGTAAAACAGGAGCAACTTTATCAAGAACACCATTGATAAATTTATGGCTATCTTCAGTTGCAAAGGTTTTTCCTAGTTCAATTGCTTCGTTAATCACAACTTTAAAAGGAACATCTTCGCGTTTTACCAATTCATACAAAGCAATACGTAAAATAGCTAATTCCATTTGATCAAGATCTTGTAGAGGTCGTGATAAATAAGGACGCATTTTACTATCTAGCTCTTTAGAATACAGTACTACACCACTTAATAGATCACGAAAATAATCGATATCAGTCTTTTTCGGTTCCATTTTAGGTGCTTGTGCCCGATGTTCTTCATCTTCAAATTCATAACCACCGGTCATAAATTGCTCTTCTATTTCAGCAACATCTGTACCTGATAATTGCCAAGAATAAACAGCTTGTACTGCAAAATGTCGCGCATTATGGCGAGCTTTTGGATTCATTTTCACGCTATACCTTCAAAAAAATTAAGCTTCAATTTGAGCAAGAACATTTACCATTTCAAGTGCGCTTAACGCTGCTTCAGCACCTTTATTACCAACTTTTACGCCAGCACGATCAATCGCTTGTTCAATTGTATCTGTTGTTATTACACCAAATGCTACCGGAATATCACACTCAAGAGCAACGTGCGCAATACCTTTACTACACTCACCAGCAACATAATCAAAATGAGGTGTTCCACCTCGAATAACAGAACCAAGAGCGATAATAGCATCATAACGATCACTACGAGCTACGCGCTGAGCAACTAAAGGTAATTCGATTGCACCGGGACAACGTACGACAGTAATATTGTTCTCACTAACCTGACCAATCCGAGTTAATGTATCCATCGCACCATCCAATAGGCGCTCATTGATGAAACTATTAAATCGAGAGATAACGATCGCGATGTTGGCATTAGGTGCGGCAATTGAGCCTTCAATTATATTCATGAGATAAACCTCTGTTCTGACTTCGATAAAGATTGCAATAGGGGAAACTAACGGAGTATAGCTGAATCTATTTTAAAAATCCAGATTTTGCTAAAAAATCCATAGAAATCCCCTCTTGAGAAGGAGTCGATGAAGGATGCTCCTCTTGCCCACAAACTAAACGTTCTAAATAACGAGCAATAACATCTACTTCAATATTTACCTTGGTTCCCACTTTATAAGTATGGATAATAGTTTGATCTATGGTGTGTGGAATAATAGTAATCTTAAATCTATTCTTTTGCACATTATTGACGGTCAAACTGACACCATCTATAGTCACAGATCCCTTTTGCGCAACATATTTAGCAATATCCTTGGGCACTTGAATCCAATATTCTATGGCGCGCCCCAAATTCGCAATAGAAATTACTTCACCTAATCCATCTACATGCCCAGAAACAATATGCCCTCCTAAGCGTGCATTCACTTGTAGGGCTTTTTCTAAATTAACGGGGGATCCTATCGGCATTTTATTAAGACTACTACATTGTAAGGTTTCTAATGATAAATCAGCACTATAAGTCGAATCTGTCATTTGCACTACAGTTAAACACACCCCATTAGTGGCAATACTGTCCCCCACTTTGACGTCAGAAAGATCTAATGTGCCTACATTTATCGTTAGACAAATATCACTACCCTTATAATCTATAGCTTGAATATGCCCAACGGCCTCTATGATACCTGTAAACATAATTTTATATCTTCTCCTATACGTGAAACCTCTTTTATTTTTAAGAGAGGTACTTGTGACATCAGTGTTTTTTCCGACCAATTCACTATGGCTTTACCTTGTTGGCCAATGAGTTTAGGCGCTTGATATAAAATAAAGTCATCCACCCAGTGTTTTTCGAGTAACACGCCAGCCAAGGTTGCTCCAGCTTCAACCCAAATATGCTGCAATCCTTGTTGCGCTAATTGCTCAAACATAAGACCCAAATTAACATAGCCCTGATCGGAGGCCACCAGCAGCTCAGTCACATGCTTAGGATAAGACAGATTTGCTGATTGAGTTCTCACTAAAATAATAGGACTAGGTATAGAAAATAATTTAAAGTCGGGAGTAATACGATTTTTACTATCAATGATGATACGTACGGGTTGACGTAAATACTGTTCATCATAACTTTCTTTTATAGATTCGGGTAATTCATTATAACGAACACACAAACTGGGATTGTCAGCCATCACAGTCGCACTTGTAGATAAAATAGCGCTAGCCGTTGCTCTATACTGTTGTACGTCACGACGAGCACTCTCTCCTGTAATCCATTGACTCAATCCATTAGACAGGGCAATACGGCCATCTAAGGTTGCTGCTAATTTTAATTGAATATAGGGTTTATGGGTCCGCATACATTTAATAAAGCCAGGATTAATTGCTTCGGCCTGTTGAGCCATTAATCCAGACAACACTTCAATACCCGCATCTTGTAACATTTTTAACCCACGCCCAGAAACTTGAGGATTAGGATCTACCATAGCCACTACGACCCGTTTTATCCCCGCATCGATAAGCCCTTTGGCACAAGGTGGTGTACGCCCATAATGAGAACAGGGCTCTAAAGTAACATAAGCTGTAGCCCCCTTAGTTTTAGCTCCGGCCATACGCATAGCATGGACTTCAGCATGAGGCTCTCCAGCTTTAAAATGAAACCCTTCTCCAACAATGCAACCTTTTTTAACAATAACACAGCCCACATTAGGGTTTGGAGACGTTGTAAATCGCCCTTTTTTAGCCAATCTAATCGCTCTTGCCATCCACACATAATCTTGAGTTACAAAATTATTCATCATGGTTCCAATGTCGCAATAGTGTCTAAAAATGCTTTTATATCATCAAAACTTTTATACACAGAAGCAAATCGAATAAAGGCCACTTTATCCAATTTTTTTAATTCTTCCATGGCATATTTACCAATAGTTTCAGACGAAATTTCTCGTTCCCCTGTCGATCTCAAATGATAGGTGATTTTATTGATAGCTGTTTCTATAGCATCTGTACTAACGGGACGTTTTTCTAATGCACGCAAAAATCCTGCTTTTAATTTTTCTTCATTAAAAGGTTCTCTATTACCATTAGATTTAACAACCCGAGGCATCACCAGCTCTGCGCTCTCAAAAGTAGTAAAACGCTCATTACAAGCAGAACATTGACGACGACGCCTAACTTGATGCCCGTCTGCAACTAAGCGAGAATCTATCACTTTTGTATCTGTTTCATTACAAAATGGACAATACATAATCTATCCTTTAAACACTATATATTAAATGGCTTCTTCGTCTTCTTCACCGGTACGAATGCGGATCACATGTTCTACATCATAGACAAAAATTTTACCATCGCCGATCTTCCCTGTTTGTGCTGTTTCCATAATCGTTTGAATACATTTTTCAGATAAATCGTTAGACACCACAATTTCTACTTTTACTTTAGGTAAAAAATCCACCATATATTCAGCCCCACGATACATTTCCGCATGACCTTTTTGTCGACCAAAACCTTTGATTTCAGTCACCGTCATACCAGTAATACCGATATCGGCTAAAGCTTCGCGTATATCATCTAATTTAAAAGGTTTAATAATCGCTTCTATTTTTTTCATCTTATTCGCTCCATTTATAATACGAGATTCCTAATAAAATTAACGCTGGGCTCTTCTGCGTCTGATTTCTCTAGGATTTGCGGTCAAAGGTCGGTAGATCTCAATACGATCACCTTCATGTAATTTATCTGTTAATTTTGCTTTTTGACTAAAAATGCCCACCTGATTTTTTTGCAGATCTATTTCAGGAAATTTTTGCAATATACCTGATTTTTTTATCGCATTTTCTACATTGTCAAGGGTGTCAACATCAAGTGAAATACAGGTTTGTTTCTCTGGCAAAGCATAAATAACCTCAATATGAATTGTTTTATTCAAGATTCATTCCTATTTAGCTTTAATAATACCGAATAATATCACGCTACCAATTGAAAAATAAGCCTTTAGATCATGAAATAAAGAATTTTATTTGCTCTTATAGCAAATCTCTTTATAATGACATGATTATGGCAAAGAATAAATCAAAGAAAAAATCGGGTAGCAACACCATTGCTTTAAACAAAAGAGCCCGTCACGAATTTACCATTAGTGATGTACTTGAAGCCGGCCTTGAATTACAAGGTTGGGAAGTCAAATCACTACGTGCTGGTAAAGCTAATATTGCAGATAGCTACATCTTTTTTAAAGATGGCGAAGCTTTCCTTTCGGCTGCAACTATTACCCCATTACAAGCAGCTTCTACCCATGTAATTGCCGAGCCGATGCGCTATAGAAAATTATTATTGAGTAGACGTGAACTCGATGACTTAATCGGTAAAACAAGCCGAGAAGGTTACACCTTAGTTGCACTTTCTCTTTATTGGAAAAAATCTTGGGCTAAAATTAAAATTGGTTTAGCTAAAGGTAAACAATTACACGATAAACGTAAAGATATCAAAGATAGAGACTGGAAGCGAACGAAAGAACGCATTATGAAACACAGTATGCGCTAAGCCTTTCTATTGATAATAAAAAATCCCGCTTTATTAAGGCGGGGTTTTTATTATCAATACATCAATCGCTTATTCGCCATCCCAGGCATTCAATGTCTTAGAGTGAATAAGTAATTTACCACGATGATCATTTTTATAGTAACCATCGGCCATACCACTTTCCCATGCACCATATGTTGGATTTGGCAATACAAAATATTTTTGACCAAATAAGGCTTTATTCTGTTCTACAAAAGCGCGACGTTGTGCATTATTTTTATGATAGGTTTCACCCGTAAAATCATTTAAATTATCCCCCATATACAGAACAATGTCATAACCTTGTGTTTGCACTTTTTCAAAACGAGGAACTTTATTTGATGTGTCTTCTTTTAACAACACTGTTTCAGGTGAAACACCTGTAAAACCAAGTGCCTTTAAATTATCTATAGTCGCTTGCAAACCGGCTATTTTGCGATTAGATACATAGAACATTTTACCACCGTGGCTGTTCACATAATTAGCGAAATCGACCGCACCAGAAATAGCTGTTGCCTGTCGTGCTGCCACCCATCTTGCCCAATCTTTAGAATTGTATGTTTTACCATTTTTAACTTGCCATGCAGCTTCAGCTGAATTATCAATAAGCGTTTCATCTAAATCTGAAACCACTGCCTTTTTCATTCCTTTAGCGGCTTTATTATTATCAAATGCCATTTTAGCTAGATTAAAAGTTTGATCCACAATCGCTTTATACTCACCAGATTGTTGCATCCAAAGAACACCCATTTCTACCTGCTGTGCAAGTAAAGCTTCATGTTTTATCACAGTAGATGTATCTGTAGCTGCCATTGATGCTGAAGCTAATGTAAGAGAGGCGACACAAGCTGCTATCATGGTTAGTTTTAATGGTTTCATGCTTTTTCCTTTATTTTAAAATAAATAATACAAGTAAAGATACATAGATGATAATGATTCACCTTTAATATCTAATCTATTGTTTACTAAATTAGCTAAAAAATAAAGTATCCTATATACTTCTTTTTTAGTATTAGTATTTTCTTTCTTCTATTTTTTATACTAAATAAAGAAGAAGATCAATAAAATTTATTTAAATTATTAAATTTATTAAATTTATATTGGGTGGCTCGATTATATGTTTTTAATTGTATTAAAAACTTCATTCACCCTAATAAGCTAAAGCAATTGCGCATAAAAAAAACCAATGCTAGTATTTTTAAAATACACGCTTATGGAGAGTGAAAATCATGTCACACTATATTAAACATATTCATTTCAAGTCAATTTTCTTTACTTTATTTTTATTACTCATCAGTTACTCTGCATATAACTATGAATCAGATTTAAATACCCAAGCCAAACTTATTTTTGAACTGGCTGTAGGTACTTATTTAGTTATTTTTATGTTTAGTATTATTAATAAATATTTTCTTAATAGCCAACATAAATTTTCTATGTTCCATTGGGACTTGTTCTAATTATTTTTTATTTGGAGTATAAATGTCTGCAATTATTGAAGACGATCATGCAGAACAGCAAGAAGTCAGTCGTATCGTTGTTAAAGCAGGATATCTTTTATTAAAGAGTGGTGTTGAAACAAAAGTTGTATCAAATATCGTAGAACGTTTAGGTTTAGCACTGAATATGGACAGTGTCGAAATTATTATTACGGCCAGTGGCCTAGCAGTAACGACACGTAAAAACAGACATTGTATTACCACAGCTCGGTCTTGTCCCGGCTATGGTATTAACATGGAAATTGTTACAGAAATCCAACATATTTGTATGCTCGCCGAAAAGAAACTATTAGATATTGATGGCGTGCAGAAAAAACTAAGCAAACTTCGACC
>Ga0055584_100000393_pt1 | contig 41528 bp, 33 predicted proteins | sample OSDHelmetaG_FD_58716 | JGI IMG/M metagenome (GOLD analysis project Ga0055584, IMG submission 58716) | Pelagic marine sediment microbial communities from the LTER site Helgoland, North Sea, for post-phytoplankton bloom and carbon turnover... | ecosystem: Environmental > Aquatic > Marine >...
CCGCCCTCGCCGAACCTGACCTGGCGCTACACGTTCGTGAACCAGGGCATCTCGGCCGAGCTCATCGCCACGAAGTGGGACATCACCCGCCGCCAGCTCGACGAGTTCGCGGTCGAGTCGCACCGCCGCGCCGCCGCCGCCGAGGACGCCGGGATCTTCGAGCGCGAGATCATCGCTGTCGACACGGTGGACCACGACGGCAACCCCTTGCACGTCACGCGCGACGGCGGCATCCGCCGGGGCACGACGCTGGAGAAGGTCGCGGGGCTCAAGCCGGCCTTCAAGGAGGGCGGCGTCATCACGGCGGCCACCAGCTCGCAGATCAGCGACGGCTCCTCGGCGGTGCTGGTCGCCAGCGAAGAGGCCGTGCAGCGGCTGGGCCTGAAGCCCCGCGCGCGCATCGTGTCCATGGCGGTGGCGGGCGTGGATCCGACCATCATGCTGACGGGGCCGATGCCGGCGACGGAGAAAGCGCTGCGCAAGGCGGGCCTGACCATCGACGACATCGGTGTCTTCGAGGTGAACGAGGCGTTCGCCAGCGTGGTTCTGGCCTGGAGCCAGGAGATGGGCGTGGACCTGGACAAGGTCAACGTCTACGGCGGTGCCTGCGCGCTGGGGCACCCGCTGGGCGCGTCGGGGGCGCGGTTGCTGACCACGCTGCTCAACGCCATGGAGCGCCGCGGCGACCGCTACGGCCTGAGCACCATGTGCATCGGCTTCGGCCAGGGCATCGCGACGGTCATCGAGCGGCTGTAGCGAGCCGGTCGCCTCAGGCGGGGCGGACGCCCCGGACCACCCGGTCCACGCCGCCCAGGTCCGCCCGGACCGCCAGGTCGCGGAAGCCTGCGTCGGCGAACAGCTGGCGCACGGCGTCGGCCTGGCCAAATCCCACCTCCACCGCGAGCAGGCCGTCGGGAGCCAGCCAGCGCGGCGCTTCGGCCGCGAGCCGCTTGTAGTGCACCAGCGGGTCGGGGCCGGCGTGCAGGGCCTGCTCGGGCTCGTGGTCGCGCACGTCGGGCGAGAGGGACGGTCGGTCCTCCAGCGGCACGTACGGCGGGTTCGCGACCAGCAAGAGGAGCCCGCCCTCGAAGCGCTCCGGGACGCGGCTGAGGCCGTCGCTGTGAATGAACCCAGCGCGATCGGCGACCTCGAGGCTTGTGGCGTTGGCCCGGGCGACGTCCAGGGCGTCGCGGCTGGCGTCGACGGCCAGGAGCTTCCACTGGGGGCGCTCGGCGAGCAGCGTCAGCCCGATGCACCCCGAGCCGGTGCCGTAGTCCAGTGCCACGCCCTCGGTGTCGGGGTCGAGCTGCCCGAGGATCTCGTCAACCAGGATCTCGGTGTCGGGGCGCGGGATGAGCACGCGGGCGTCGACGGTGAAGTCGCGGCCGTAGAACTCGCGGCCGCCCAGGATGTAGGCGACGGGCTCGAAGGCCCCCCGCCGCCGGACGAGGTCGCGGTAGGCGTCCAGCTCGGCGGGCTGCATGGGGCGGTCGAAGGACGTGTAGAGCTGCAGACGCTGCAACGTCAGGACCTCGCCCAACAGGAGCTCGGCGTCGAGTCGCGCGCTCCCGATGCCCTTGACCTTGAAGAACTGGGTGGTGCGGGCGAGCAGCTCGGCGACGGTGATCGCCACCGGCTCAGTCGTCCTCTTCGAGTTGGCGCAGGGCCTCGGCTTCGAAGTAGGTCGCGCAGGCGTCCAGGGTGTCGTCCAGATCGCCGGCCAGCACCTTGTCCAGGGTGTAGGCGGTGTAGCCGACCCGGTGGTCGGTGACGCGGCCCTGGGCGTAGTTGTAGGTGCGGATGCGCTCGGACCGGTCGCCGGTGCCGACCTGGGCGTTCCGGATGGTCCGCTCCGCGGCGATCTTCTCGGCCTGCTGCTTCTCGTAGAGCCGCGACCGGAGGACCTTCAGGGCCTTCTCCTTGTTCTTGAGCTGGCTCTTCTCGTCCTGGCAGATGACCACCAGCCCGCTGGGGTTGTGGGTCACCCGCACCGCGGAGTCCGTGGTGTTGACGGACTGGCCGCCCGGGCCCGAGGCTCGGAAGACATCGATGCGCAGGTCCTTGGCCTCGATGTGCACTTCGACGGGGTCGACCTCGGGCATCAACGCGATGGTCGCCGTCGACGTGTGGATGCGCCCCTGGGTCTCCGTGGCGGGGACTCGCTGGACGCGGTGCACGCCGGACTCGTAGGCCAGGCGGCGGTAGACGTCCTCGCCGGAGATCTGGGCGATGACTTCCTTGAACCCGCCGGCCGGATTGTACGACGTGTTCATCAGGTCGAACTTCCAGCGCCGGCCGTCGCCGTAGCGCTGGTACATGCGGAAGAGGTCCGCGGCCCACAGGCCGGCCTCGTCGCCGCCCACGCCCGCGCGGATCTCGAGGATGACGTCCCGCCCCTCGTGGGGGTCGCGGGGCAGCAGCAGCAGCTTGAGGCGGGTCTCCTCGGCCTCGATCTTCGGCTCGAGGTCGGAGATCTCCTCCTTGGCCATCTCCCGCATCTCGGGGTCGCTCTCGGAGAGCATCTCCTTGGCGTCGTCGAGGCCCTCGGTCATGGACCGCCAGGCGCGGTAGGCGCCAACCACCTGCTCCAGGTGCTTGTAGTCCCGCATCAGCTGGGCGTACTGCTTGGGATCCGAGGCGATCTCGGGCATCCCGAGCTGCTCTTGCATGATCTCGAACCGCTGCTCCACGGACTCGAGCTTGTCGAACAAAGCCATGGCTGCTCCTGCGGCCGGAGGGTAGGGGACGGGCTGCGGCGGCGAAAGGCCGCCAAGCGAAGCGGCCCGCCGCCTGCGGGTCACGCAGGGGCGGGCCGAAACGGTGGCAAGGGAGCTAGGAGGCGGCCGCTTCGGCGGTCAGGAACTCGACGCCACCCCAGTCGGGGATTTCCAGCGCGCCTTCGTGCTCCAACGCCCGGCGAAGGGACACGAGAGCGACCTCCAGCTGGCCGTCGTCGGGCTCGATGGTCGTCAGCTTCTGCATCATCTGGCCGGGGATGCCGAGGACGCGCATGACGCCCTTGCCGGCCTGCTGCTTGCCCGCCCACTTGATCAGCTCGTAGGCGATGCCGGCGATGGGGAACATCATCGGCAGCTTCACGCTGGCCTGGAGCAGGTTCAGCTTCCAGCCGGTCAGGTCCGGCGGGAACAAGTAGGTCTGAAGGATCGGGAAGACGCCGGCGAAGAAGCCGATGGAGATGATGATCACGAAGACCAGGAAGCTGGTGCCGCACCGGGGGTGGTACGTCGGCCACTTCTTGGCGTTGGCGACGGTCAGCTCCTCGCCCGCTTCGTAGGCGTGGATGCTCTTGTGCTCGGCCCCGTGGTACTGGAACACCCGCCGGATGTCGGCCATGCGACGGATCAGCAGGATGTAGCAGACGAAGATGGTCATCTTGAGCATGCCCACGAGCGTGTGGAACACGGGCGACTCGACCGGGGCTTCGTAGGTGAGCAGCTCGGCCAGGGGCACGCCGCCCAACAAGCCGTAGATGGCCGAGGCGACCACGTGGGGCGTGTAGATGAACAAGCCCGCCCCCAACGCCAGCGACGTGGCGAGGGAAATGGCGATGGCGCCCTTCGTCATGACGTCGGTGGCGGCGGACGTTCCGCTCGCCGTGGGCAGAGGCGTCACGCCATCGGCTTCCGCCTTGGCGGCGGCCTCGGCCTTCTGCTCTTCCTCCATGGCTACGTTGGCCGAGAAGGTGAGCGCCTGCATGCCGTTGACCAGCGCTTCGAGCATGACGACGCCACCCCGGATGAACGGGGCTTTGAGCCACTTGTGGCGCTGAACGAGGGGGACCCACTCGGAGTCCTTGACGACGATGGTGTCGTCGGGCTTGCGCACGGCGATCACCATGGACTTCGGCCCGCGCATCATCACGCCTTCGATGACGGCCTGGCCTCCAACGTCCAACTTGCCCAAGGGGCCTCCCTCATGCGGCCCGAAGGCCGCGTGCGCTCAGCGGCGCTTGAAGTTCGACAGGTCGATGTCGCCGAACTTGTTCTGGAAACGCTCCACGCGGCCGGCGGAGTCCATGATCTTCTGAGTGCCCGTGTAGAACGGGTGGCTGAAGGCCGTGACGTCGGCCTTGAGCACAAAGTGGCTCACGCCGTCGATGTCGCGAGTTTCCTTCGACGACTTCGTCGACCGGGTGATGATCTCATCGCCGGTGTTGATGTCGATGAACACACACGGGTTCAGGGTCGGGTGGATGTCGGGTCGCATGACTGGCTCCGTGGTCCCGGACGGTACGCCGGGACAATGAGTTCGGATCGGGCTCGGCGCAACGGGTGAGAGCCGCGTCGGCGCGGCGAAATAGCACTGATTGCGTTCGAAGATCCAGGGATCGTTGGATTCTTGGGGGGGGGCGGGGGCTTTGGCGCCCCTTGTGCCTGCGAATTGCGCGGTCCGTCACGGACCGCGTCCTTCGCTTCGCTGCGGACCTTCGCGCCTGCGGCGCAAAGGCGACTCCTAGGCTCCTGCCTAGGAGTTCATCGCGTCGAGGAACTCCTTGTTCGTCTTCGTCCGCTTGAACTTGTCGAGCAGGAACTCCATCGAGTCGATGACGTTGAGCGGCGCCAGCACCTTGCGGAGGAGCCACAGCTTGTTGAGCGTGTCCTCGGCCAGGAGGAGGTCCTCGCGGCGGGTGCCGGACTTGTTGATGTCCAGGGCGGGGAAGACGCGGCGCTCGACCAGGCGGCGATCCAGGTGGATCTCCATGTTGCCGGTGCCCTTGAACTCTTCGAAGATCACCTCGTCCATGCGGGACCCGGTGTCGATGAGCGCGGTGCCCATGATGGTCAGGCTGCCGCCCTCTTCGATGTTGCGCGCCGCGCCGAAGAACCGCTTGGGGCGGTGCAGGGCGTTGGAGTCGACACCACCGGACAGGATCTTGCCGCTAGGCGGGACGACCGTGTTGTAGGCGCGCGCCAGGCGGGTGATCGAGTCGAGCAGGATGACGACGTCGCGCTTGTGCTCGACGAGGCGCTTGGCCTTCTCGATGACCATCTCGGCGACCTGCACGTGGCGGGTGGCGGGCTCGTCGAAGGTCGACGAGACGACTTCGCCGCGCACGGTGCGCTGCATGTCGGTCACCTCTTCGGGCCGCTCATCGATGAGCAGGACGATGAGGTAGACCTCGGGATGGTTCGTCGCGATGGCGTTGGCCAGGCTCTGCAACATGACCGTCTTGCCGGTTCGGGGCGAGGCGACGATGAGGCCGCGCTGACCCTTTCCGATGGGGGTCATGAGATCCATGATCCGCGTGCTGAGCTTGGTCGCGTCGTACTCGAGGTTGAGCTTCTCGTTCGGGTACAGCGCGGTGAGGCTGTCGAACAGCATCTTGCGCTTGGCGACCTCGGGCGGGTCGAAGTTGATCGAGTCGACGTTCAGCAGCGCGAAGTAGCGCTCGCCGGGCTTCGGGGGCCGCACGGTGCCTTCGACCGAGTCGCCGGTGCGGAGGTTGTAGCGGCGCAGCTGGCTGGGGCTGATGTAGATGTCGTCCGGGCCCGGCATGTAGCTGTAGGTCGGCGAGCGCAGGAACGCGTAGCCGTCGGGCATGCGCTCCACGACGCCGCTGCCGAACACCTTGCCGCCGCGGTCCGTGTGGACACCGAGGATCGAGAAGATCAGCTCCTGCTTCGTCGCGCCGCCGACGGGCTCGATGTCGTAGCCGCGGGCCTTGGCGATCAGGATGTCGGGCTGCTCCTTCTTGAGCTCCGTGAGGTCGAGATCGTCGGGGGTGGGGCCGTCCCACTGGACGCGGGGGCTCTCCTCCTCGTCGCGACGGCGCCGGTTGCGCTTGCCGCGGCGCGAGCGTCGGCGGCCACGGCCGTCCTCCTCATCGTCGTCGCGGGGTCCGCCGTCGTCGCGGGGTCCGCCGTCGCGGGGTCCGCCATCGCGGCTGCCGCCGGAGCTCGACTCCGGGGCGGCGCCACCGTCGTCGCCGCTCGGCGCGGGGGCTTCGGGCGCGGGCGTCGGAGCGGGGGCTTCGGGGGCCGGAGCCTCAGCCGCGGGGGCCACCTTGGCCTTCGCCTTGCGGACGCGGGGCTTGCGCACCCTCTTGGGCGCGGCGGGAGCCGCGTCGGTGGAGGCCGCATCGGCGGCCGGGGTGTCGGAGGTGTCTTCGCTGTCAGCCATGGAGATCCAACCGGAGATCGCAGATCGCGAGAGCGCACGGGGTGCTGCGGCGCGGTACGACTCGGGGGTCAAGGACGCATCGTCGGCGGTTGCGCCGGGGCGTCTGAGGGAGGGGGACCGAAAGGGTCGCGGCGATGATTGACACGGATTTCAACCTTGTCAAGCAATCGTGGTCGGGACCATTCGCGGCCCCAGTTTGGCTACCCTCGCCGCCATGACTGTTCCCGCTGACGTGCAGGCCCGCTGGCGTTCCTTGGCAGACGAGATCCGCCGCCACGACCACAGCTACTACGTTCTGGCGCGACCGACGATCGCGGACCCGGAGTACGATCGGCTGTTCCGGTCGCTGGCGGACCTCGAGGGCGAGCACCCGGCGCTGCGGACGCCCGACTCGCCCACCCAGCGGGTCGGCGGGGCCCCCCTGGATTCGCTCAACAAGTTCGAGCACCCGACGCCGATGCTCAGCCTGAGCAACTCCTACGACGAAGGCGAGATCCGCGACTTCGACGAGCGGATTCGGAAGCTGCTCGGGGACGGCGCACCCGAGCAGATCACCTACCTCGTGGAGCCGAAGCTCGACGGCATCGCCATGGAGCTGATCTACGACGACGGGGTGCTGACGGTCGGGGCGACCCGGGGCGACGGCCGGATCGGCGAAGACGTCACGGAGTCCGTCCGCACGGTGCGGAACCTGCCGCTGCGCCTTCAGACGGCCGCGCCGCCCGCGCGCGTGGCGGTGCGGGGCGAGATCGTCATGACGCGGGACGGCTTCCAGGTGCTCAACCAGCGCCGCGTGGCTGCGGGGCTCGAGCCCTACGTCAACGCCCGCAACTCCACGGCCGGCACGGTGCGCAACCTGGACCCCACCAACGCGGCGGCGGCGCCCCTGCGGTTCTTCGCCCACAGCGCGGGCATCGCCCAGGGCGTGGACTTCGAAGGGCAGGCGGGGTTCCTGGCCGCGGCGCAGGGGTACGGATTCGCCGTCGCCGAAGGGGTGCAGCCCTGCGTGGGGATCGACACCGTCGTCGACGCCCTGCACGTCATCGAGGCTCTGCGCCCCAAGCTCAACTACGACATCGACGGTGCGGTCGTGAAGGTGGACTCGGCGCTGCTGCAGGACGAGCTGGGCTTCGTCTCCCGCTCGCCGCGCTGGGCCATCGCGTTCAAGTTTGCCGCCGAGCAACAGGTCACCACCCTGCGCGCCATCGACGTGCAGGTGGGGCGGACGGGCGCGGTCACCCCCGTGGGCCGCGTCGAGCCGGTGTTCGTCGGCGGCGTCACCGTGTCGAACATCACCCTGCACAACCGGGACGAGATCGAGCGCAAGGACATCCGCGTCGGCGACCGGGTCGTGGTCCAGCGGGCCGGCGACGTGATCCCCCAGATCGTCGAGTCGCTGCCCGACGAGCGAGCCGGCGACCTGCCGCGCTTCGTCTACCCGACCCACTGCCCCGAGTGCGCGACCCCGCTGGTGGAGACCGAAGGCGAGGTGGTCGTGCGCTGCCCCAACTCCCTGGGCTGCCCGGCGCAGATCAAGGCATCGATCGAACACTGGGCGAGCCGCGACGCTGCCGACGTGGAAGGGCTGGGGAGCAAGCTCGTCGAGCAGTTGGTCGACAGCGGCCTCGCGACGACCGTCCCCGACCTGTACCGCCTGCACAACAAGCGGGACCTGGTGGCCGGCCTGGAGCGCATGGCCGTCAAGAGCGCCGACAACCTGCTCGCGGGCCTCGAGGCCAGCCGGTCGGCGCCGACCCGCAAGCTCATCTTCGGCCTCGGGATTCGCCACGTGGGGCAGGGGACCAGCAAGCGGCTGATGAACCACTTCGGGAGCCTGGACGCGATCACGGCGGCCACGCGCGAGGAGCTCGAAGCCGTCGAGGACATCGGCCCCATCGTGGCGGACCACCTGATCGAGTGGTTCGGCGAGGAGCGGAACCGGGAGCTGGTGGCCCAGCTCCGCGAGCGCGGGGTGCAGTTCCCCGACGAGGCCCGAGCGGAGGCGCCCACGGGGGACGGGCCGTTCGTGGGCAAGGTCGTCGTGGTGACCGGAACCCTGGAGTCCATGGGCCGCAAGGAGGCCCAGGCCGCCATCGAGGCCGCGGGGGGGACGTCGACGGGGTCGGTCTCGGCGAAGACCGATTTTCTGGTGGCCGGGGCGAAGGCCGGGAGCAAGCTGGCCCGAGCAAACAAGCTGGGTGTCGCGGTCCTCGACGAGGCGACGTTCCGGAGCATGTTGGAGGCGTGATGAAGCATTTGCTGTGGTCGATCGTGTTGCTGGCGGGCTGCTTCGAGCTGCCCGAGAACCCCGACGAACCGGTGGTGGTGGTGGCGTCCACGGTGGAGGTCACGGTGCCCACCGACGGCTTGAACCTGGAGGGCACGCTGCACCTGCCCGAGCGCTTCGATGGCGACCGGGTGGCCGCGGTGGTTCTGGTGCACGGCTCGGGCCCCAACGGGCGGGACGAGGCGGCGCCCGGGCAGCTGAACATGGCGTTCGGGCTCACCGTCGAGGTGTTCGTGGACCTGGCCGAGGCGCTGCAAGACGCCGGCTACGCAGTGCTCCGCTACGACAAGCGCACGTGCGGGCCGTTCAACGGCCTGTGCTCGAACGGCTACCCCACCCCGGAGCCGGACGTCTCGGTCCACGACTTCGTCAACGACGCGATCGCGGCGCTGACCTGGCTCGGCGCCCAGGAGGCGGTGGATCCCGCCGGCCTCGCCGTGATCGGCCACAGCCAGGGGGCCGAGTTCCCGCCCGCGATCCTGGACGGCGGGTACGCCGACCTCGGGATTTCGCTGGCGGGGCCGTGGCGGGACATCAACGAGCTGATCCGGTTCCAGCTCGACAGCAGCGTCGCCTTGCTCGAAGCGGCCGGCCAGACCCCGCAGCAGATCGACGACGCGGTGGCCGACCTGCGGGTCATGGCCGACGACCTGGACGCCCTGGCGGCAGGCACGTTCGTGGGCGACGCGATCGCCGGGGCGCCGGCGGCGTTCTGGCAGTCGTGGCTGGACGTGTCGGCCGATCGTCGGGCGGCCGCGCCGACCGTGGCCTCGCGCCTGCTCGCGGTGAACGGCGACTACGACTGGAACGTCCCGCCCGTCGAGTTGGAGGGCTGGGCCGGGGCCGGGGTGGAGACGCTCGAGGTGCCGTGCGCGACGCACGCGCTGAACTGCATCAGTCAGCCCGACTGGACGGCCATCACGCCAGCGGACATCGGGGGAGGGGTCGACGAGGCCGTGATCGACGGCGTGCTGGAGTTCCTCGACGACCTGTAGGGGGCGAGCGCTCCCCTTGGCCTGAGGCCGTGGCGCCACGCGGGGTCCCCGCGGGCCAGCACTCGTTGACAGAACAGGCGCCTCCACTATGGTTGCGCCGCTCGGGGCCGTCGGTTCCCTCGCGCGCGCGGCAAGTATCTGTCCTCCGGGGCGGTGCGCACGGGGGACCCTGAGGGCGATTGGCGCGGCAGCCCCGAAGTCGTCTGCAGTCCTCTGGGACCGCAGCGGCGAATGACCGAAGCGGCGCGTGACCGCCGAACGGTTCGGCCCGACCCCGGGGCCCGCGCAACCGCGCTCCGTTCGGTGCAAGCAGCCCAGCCAGTCGGGACACCCCCGTGGACCTCTCCCAGTTTGTTCCCAGCCAGCGAGCCTACGGCGGCGACGCCCCCGAGCTCGACCCCGAGATCCTCGCCCGCATCGAGAAGCCGTCCCGCTACCTGGGCGGTGAGTTGGGTCAGGTCAAGAAGGACCTGAGCGCCGTCGACGTGCTCGTGGGCCTCTCCTACCCCGACCTCTACGAGATCGGGATGAGCCACATCGGCCTCAAGATCCTCTACTCGGTGCTCAACGAGACCGAGCGGTTCGCCGCCGAGCGGGTCTACGCCGTCGCCCCCGACATGGAGGCGGAGCTCCGCGGCCGCGGGCTGCCCCTGTGCACGCTCGAGAACCGGGTCCCGCTCAAAGACCTCGACGTGCTCGGCTTCACGCTGCAGTACGAGCTGTCCTACAGCAACCTCCTGCAGGTGCTCGATCTCGGCGGGATCCCCCTGCGCAGCAAGGACCGCACGAAGGATCACCCGCTGGTCATCGCCGGCGGCCCCTGCGCGTTCAACCCCGAGCCCCTGGCGTCCTTCGTCGATGCCGTCTGCCTGGGCGACGGCGAAGAGACCATCTTGCGGGTGACGGCGGCCGTGGACCGGTGGAAGCGCTCGGGCAAGTCCCGGGACCACCTGCTGCACAGCCTGACTGAGTTGCCCGGCCTCTACGTGCCCGCTTTCTACAAGGCGAGCTACCACGACGACGGCCGGGTCGCGGCCGTCGAGCCCATCCACGCCCACCTGCCGTCGCGGGTGCGCAAGGCCATCGTCACCGACCTCGACTCGGCCCAGTACATCACCCAGACCCCGGTGCCGTTCAACAAGGTCGTGCACGACCGGGTCGGCGTCGAGATCCAGCGGGGCTGCATGCGCGGCTGCCGCTTCTGCCAAGCCGGCTACATCTACCGCCCCGAGCGTCAGCGCAGCCCCGAGACCATCGCTCGCCTCGTGCGCGAGGGCCTCAAGCAGACCGGGCAGGAGGAGTACAGCCTCCTGTCGCTCTCGGCCGGCGACTACAACTGCATGGAGCCGCTGCTGGCGTCGCTGATGGACGAGCACGGGGCCAAGCGGTCGGCGATCTCACTGCCGTCGATGCGCCTGGAGACTCTGTCGCCGGGGATCATGGACCAGATCGATCGGGTCCGACGCACGAGCTTCACGGTCGCCCCCGAGGCAGCCAGCGACCGCCTGCGCGGCGTGATCAACAAGGTCATCGACGAAGATGTGCTCATCGACATGGTGGGCGAGGTCTTCCGGCGCGGTTGGAAGGCCATGAAGTTCTACTTCATGCTCGGCCTGCCGACGGAGCAGGAAGCCGACCTCGAGGCCATGGTCGAGCTGGGATCGCGCTGCCTCCGGGCCGCGCGCCGCCACAACCGCGGCGCCACCATCAACATCTCCGTCAGTTCGTTTGTGCCGAAGTCGCACACGCCGTTCCAGTGGGCACGGCAGATCGAGCTCGACGAGATCAAGGAGAAGCAGAGCTACCTGCGCCACAACCTGCGGCGAGCGAAGCTCGGCTTCCGATGGCACGACTCCAAGAGCTCGGTGATGGAGGGCATCTACAGCCGCGGCGACCGGCGCTCGGGCGAGGCCCTGCTGACCGCCTACGAGCGCGGAGCCCGCCTCGATGGCTGGCAGGAGCAGTTCAACGAGCAGGCCTGGTACGGCGCGTTCGAGGAGCACGGCCTCGATCCGGCGTTCTACAACCAGCGCCGCCGCGACAGCACCGAGGTCTTCCCCTGGCAGCACATCGACATGGGCATGAAGCCCGAGTGGCTGTGGGACGACTGGATGGACGCGCTGGAGGCGGGCTTCGTGCCCGACTGCACGACGGAGGCTTGCTACGACTGCGGCGTGTGCGACCACACCGTGGTGCACAACCGGGTGTACGACCCCGCCAGCCAGGCGGAGCCGCTGCACCGGGTGCGCAAGCCCTACTCGGGCAGCCGCAAGCGCAACGACCCGCAGTTCGTGGCCATGCCGCGGCCGCCGTCCAAGAAGGCGAACAACGTCGTCGACGCCGTGCCACCCCAGGGCATGGCTCCGGGTTCCGCGCCCGCGCGCGCCGCCCGCACCATGTACGAGCAGCGTCAGGCCGACCCCCAGGAGACCGTGCCCCACGGCCACGAGAGCAAGCGGCTGGAGACGCCCGAGGACTTCGCCGATGTGTTCGACACGCGGTTGCCCCCGGAGATGCGAATCAAGCTGGAGATCCGCTACGGCAAGATCGGCGCGCTGTGCCACCTCGGCCACCTCGAAGTCATGGGCTCCATGCGCCGCGCGCTGCGCCGCATCGACGCGCCGGTGCTCTACAGCCAGGGCTTCCACCCGCAGATGAAGTTCGCGTTCGGGCCGCCCATGCCCGCGGGCATGGCCTCGGTGGCCGAGTACGCCGAGGTGGAGCTCAAGCGCCCCGTCGACCCGGCGGAGTTCAAGGCAGCGCTGACCGCGGCGATGCCTGAGGACCTGCCGATCTACGCCGTGGTCGAGGTTCCCCTGAAGCGCAACTCTCTGTCGGCGCGCATGAACGCCTGGACCTGGCGGGTGCACGTGCCGCCGGGCGTCGACGCCTCGGCGTCCGTGACCGAGTTCCTGGCGCTCGACTCCTATCCCCTGGAAGTCGAGCGGAAGGGCAAGATCCGCCAGCTCGACGTGCGGGCCCCCGTGGATTCCATCGAGCCCATCGAAGGCGGCTACGACCTGCGGGTTCGCGCCGGCGGCGGTGGGTCCCGGATCCGCGACGTCCTGCGGGCCGTCTTCGGTGAAGACGCAGCCAAGGGCACCGCGGGCTGGGGCATCCTCCGCCTGGCGACCTGGTTCGAGCCCCACCCGGCCCCCGTCGACCCCACCACCGAAGCGAGGGTTTGAGCCTGTGGCCGCCGTCCCCCCGGGCAAGCACCTGGTCGTGAGCCGCACCGGCGCTGAGGTGCGGGTTGCCTTCGTGCAGTCCGGATTGACGGCGGCCTACTACATGGAGCGAGGCCGCGTCCCCTCCATCGTCGGCAACGTCTACAAGGGCAAGGTCGTCCGCGTCGTGCCGGGCATGCAGGCGGCGTTCGTCGACATCGGCCTGGAGCGGGCGGCGTTCTTGTACGTGGGCGACATCGAGGTGCCCCAGGCGCCCCGGCCCACGCCGTCGCTGGACGAGAGCAAGATGCTCGTGCCCAACGACGCCCCCGGCGAAGAACTGGACGTCACCAACGCCGGCGGCGACGAAGAGACCGTGGCCGACGCGGCGCCGCTGGCGAAGTGGGCGGCGGGCGCGCAGCAGCCCGTCGATCTGACCGACTCCGGGGTGGCCACGACGGCCGACGAGCGCCTGGTCGAGTACGTCGACCCACCTCCGCGCCCGCCGAAGATCGAAGACCTGCTGCGTTCGGGGCAGGAGATCGTCGTCCAGGTGCGCAAGGAGCCCCTGGGCACCAAGGGCCCCCGGGTCACCACCCAGTTGGCTCTGCCGGGTCGATTCCTCGTCTACCTGCCCGCCGCCACCCACGTGGGCGTCAGCCGCCGCATCCGGGACAAGGACGAGCGGGACCGCTTGCGCGACCTGGTCGAGGGGCTGCGCCGCGATCGGGAGGGCTTCATCGTGCGCACGGTCTGCGAGGGCCGCAGCGACGACGTCCTGACCGCCGACATCGACTTCCTGCGGACCCAGTGGGACGAGGTCTCCGAGCGCATCGGCACCGTGCGCGCCCCGGGCCTCGTCTACGAAGAGCCCGACCTCGTCCTGCGCGCCACCCGCGACCTCATGTCCGCGGACATCGACCGCCTGGTCGTCGACGACATCGAAGACCACGTCCGGCTCAAGGCGTTTGTCCGGCGCTTCCTGCCGACGCTCCTGGAGCGACTCCACCTCGACGAGTCGGCCGCGCCCCTGTTCGAGCGGTACGGCGTCGAGCGGAGCCTCGAGGTCGCCCTGGACCGGAACGTCCGCCTGCCCAGCGGCGGCTACATCGTCATCGACCCGACGGAAGCGTTGACGGCGGTCGACGTCAACACCGGCCGCTACACCGGCGGCCGGAACCTCGAAGAGACGACGCTGAAGGTGAACCTCGAGGCCGCCCAGGCGGTCGCCGAGCAGGTGCGCCTGAGGGACATCGGCGGCCTGCTCGTCATCGACTTCATCGACATGATCGAGCCGGCGCACCGGCAGCAGCTGTACGACGAGTTCTGCGCCCACCTGGAGGACGACCCCGCGCGGGTCTCCGTCCTGCCGGTCAGCGAGTTCGGGCTCGTGCAGATGACCCGCCGGCGGGTGCGGGAGCCGCTGAACCGCATGCTGCTGGACGACTGCCCAGCCTGCGAAGGCCGGGGGCGTCTGCGCTCGGCGGAGACGGTGGGCTACGAGGTTCTGCGGGAGATCCGCCGCCAGGTTCGCAGCACCCGGGGCGGGCGCAGCCTGCAGGTGCGCTGCGCTCCCCACGTGGCCCAGGTGCTGCGGCGCGTTGAGCCCGACACCCTCGAAGCGCTCGAGGCGCAGCTGGGCGGGCGCATCCACGTGATCGCCGAGCGCGAGTGGCACCGCCAGCGCTACGACGTCTCGTTTCACACCGAGGAAGGCACGGCATGAGCCCCGACGAACAACAGGCCTCGTTCGGCAAGCGGCTGCGGACCTTCATTCGCGACAGCTCGGTTGCCGGCGTCGTGGCCGTGGTGCCGCTGGCCACCGTGTGGTGGGTGTTCGAGAAGGTCGTGCTGTCCATGGACGGCGTGCTGCGGCTGGTGCCCGAGAACATCCGCAAGTGGCGGTGGGAGCCGCCGTGGGTCGACGCGCCCATCGCGGTGCTGGAAACCCCGGGGCTCGGCTTCCTGCTGTCGGCCATCGTGATCATCCTGATCGGGACCGTGGCCCGCGGGATCTTCGGCCGGCGCATCGTCGCGGCCATCACCCGGCCGGTTCTGCGGACGCCCATCCTGGGCACCATCTACTCCGCCGTGAAGCAGCTGCTGGAGGCGGTCTTCTCCAAGCAGGCCCAGAGCTTCGAGCGCGTGGTGCTGGCCGAGTTCCCGTACCGCGGCAGCTACGTGCTGGGCTTCGTGACGGCTGAGGCCTGGCCCGGCGTCAACGACGCCGCCGGCAAGAACCTGGTCTGCATCTTCGTGCCGACCACGCCGAACCCGACGTCGGGCTTCTTCATGATGATGCCCGAGGACGAGGTCCAGCCCCTGGCCATGACCGTCGAGGAGGCGTTCAAGTCGATCATGTCGGCGGGCATCGTGGCGCCCCTCGATGGCGGCGTGCTCATCGGCGGCGACGTGCACTCGATGACCGTCGACGTTGCTCCCGTGAAGTTGGAGCTGTGATGACCGACGTCGTCCAGATCCGGAAGCCCACCGACCCGAACCCCAGCTCGGACCCGCGCACCGATCTGCTGGGCATGTCGCTGGCGGACCTGGAGGCGTTCTCCGTCGACGTGCTGCAGGACAAGAAGTTCCGCGGCAAGCAGCTGTTCAAGTGGATCTACGGCAAGCGGATCACCGACTTCGCGCTCATGACCGACATGAGCAAGTCGCTGCGGATCAAGCTGCAGGAGGTCGCCCGGATCTCCCGCATGGACGAGCGGGTCGTGCAGCGCAGCTCCGACGGCACGATCAAGTTCCTGTGGGGGCTCGCCGACGACCTGCAGGTGGAGTCGGTGCTCATCCCGGAGAGCAAGCGCCTGACGCTTTGCATCAGCAGCCAGGTGGGCTGCCCCGTCGCCTGCGACTTCTGCGTGACCGGCAAGGGCGGGTTCACCCGGAACCTCACGAAGGCCGAGATCATCGGCCAGATCGTCCAGGCCCAGGAGCACAGCGAGCGCCCCATCTCCAACGTCGTGCTCATGGGGATGGGCGAGCCGCTGCTGAACCTGGACAACGTCCTGGACACGATGGAGACGGCCCAGGTCCCCGACGGCTTCGGCATCAGCCACCGGAAGATCACGATCTCGACGGTCGGCCTCATCCCCCAGATGGAGGAGCTCGGCAAGCGCTCGCGCATCAACCTCGCGGTCAGCCTGCACGGCACCACCGAAGAGCAGCGCACCCAGATCATGCCCATCAACCGCAAGTACTCCCTGGCGGAGCTCGTCGCGGCGATGCGGGCCTACCCGCTCAAGCACAAGAAGTGGATCACCATCGAGTACATCATGCTGCGCGGCGTCAACGACACGATCGACGACGCCTACCGGCTGGCGAAGCTGCTGCACGGCATCCGCAGCAAGGTGAACCTGATCCCCTACAACAAGAACCCGTTCACCGACTACGAGCGCCCCGACGACCGCGACATCCTGCGGTTCCAGGAGATCCTCATCGGGCGGGGCTTCCACACCATCGTGCGGCTGAACCGCGGCAACGACATCGACGCCGCCTGCGGGCAGCTGGGTGGCTACGAGCAGGAGCGGCCGAACAAGCGCGTCCGCCAGCGGGCGGCGGCGTTCGCCGATGCGGGCGAAGACGTCGTAGAGGACGTGGCCGACGCCGCGGCGGACGACCTGGGGACCGACGACTAGCGGGCTTCAGTCGGGCTGGGTGCTCAACAGCAGCAGCCGCCCGATGCGGTGCAGCAGCTGGTCCGTCCGGTACGGCTTCGCCAGGAAGTCGATGTTCGGGTCGTCGACGCCTTCGAGGGCCATCTCCTCGGAGACGTAGCCACTCGACAGCAGGATCGGCAGGTCCGGGGACATGCCCCGCAGCTGGCGCAGCGCCTCGCGGCCGCCCAGGCGCGGCATCGTGAGATCGAGCAGGACGGCGTCGATGTCGTGGCGCCACGCGCGGAACTTCTGCAGCGCCTCCAGCCCATCGCTGGCTTCGAGCACCTGCAACCCCTGCCTCTCCAGGCAGGCGCGCGCGAAGCCCCGGACCGTCTCTTCGTCGTCGACCACGAGGACCGTGCGGGTGATCTCCGGCACCAGGGCGGCGGTGGTCGCGCCGGCGTCGGCGTTGGTGGGGGCGGGCCCCGTCGTCGGCAGCAGGACCTGGATCGTGGTGCCGGCGCCCGGCTTGCTGTCCACGCGGATGGTGCCGTGGTGGCCGCGGATGATGCCGAGCGTCGCCGCCAGACCCAGCCCGTGGCCGGCGTCCTTCGTGGTGAAGAACGGGTCGAACATGCGGTGCTGAACCGCGGCGGACATGCCTTCGCCGGTGTCCTGGACCTCGAGGCAGACGTAGCGCCCGGGCGGCAGGTCTTCGTCCAGGTACGCCGACGCCAGCAGCTCCCGGTCCGCGTCGACGGCCTTGGTGGTCAGGCGAATGACGCCGCCGGCCGACCCGATCGCGTCGTTGGCGTTGGTCAGCAGGTTCATGAGCACCTGCCGCAGCTGCGCCACGTCGGCCTCGACGGGGGGGAGCTCGGGCTGGAAATCGAACTCGAGCCGAACGTCCTTGCCGATGCCGACGGCCAGCAACGCGGTGATCTCGTCGATGGCTTCGTTGAGCACGACCGGCTTGACCACGAACGCGCCGCGCCCCGAGTAGGCCAGCAGCTGGCGGGTCAACTCCGAGGCTCGCTCAGCGCTGCTTTGCACCTGGCGCAGCGAGTTGCGGGCGGCGTGCCCCTCGGGGATGTCGGCCAGGGCCAAGGAGCTGTGGCCCAGCATCGACGTCAGCAGGTTGTTGAAGTCGTGGGCGATGCCGCCGGCGAGGATGCCGAGCACCTCGAGCTTCTGGGCCTGCTGCAGCTGGGACTGAAGCCGCTCGGTGCGGAGCTTGTGGGCTTCGGTGACGTCCACCGCGACGCCGATGGCGCGGGGGTGCTCCCCCCGGCGCAGGGGCTCCACGATGATCTCGTAGCTGCGGCCATCGCGGAACAGCTCGAAGCTGGCCGGCTCGCCGTCCAGCGCGGTCGAGCAAGCGGCCGCCGTCTCTTCGCCCAGCAGGTCTTCCACCTGGGCGCCCTCGACGTCGCTGGCCATGCCCAGGGCCTTGGCGCGGCCGCCGCTGGCGGAGCGGATCCGCAGGTGCTTGTCGACGGTCCAGACCGCACCGGGGAAGCGGTCCAGCAGCACCCGCATCTGCCACTCGCGAGCCTTGAGCTCGTCGCGCGTCTTCTCCAGCTTGCGGTTGGCCTTGCCCAGCTGCTCGGACTGCGCCGTCAGCGCGTCGCGCGCCTCCTTCGCCTCGGTGATGTCGGCGGAGATGCCCAGCAGGTACCGAGGGATGCCCCCGCCATCGACGATGGGGATCTTGCGGGTGTGCAGCCAGCGCCGTCCGTTGGCCCGGGTCTCGACGGGCTCTTCGGGGATGTCGAGCAGCTCCCCGCGGGCGAGGACCTCTCGGTCCTTGGCGGCGAAGAACTCGGCCTGATCGGCGGGGAAGAAGTCGAAGTCGTTCTTGCCGAGAAGCTCGTCGCGGGTGAACCCCAGCAGGTCCTCGCCGGCGCGGTTCAGGCGGACGAACCGCAGCTCCTCGGCCTCCTTGACGAAGACCATGTTCGGGAGGTTCTCGAGGATGGACTCGAGGAAGAGTTCGTTGGCCCGTGAGCCGTTGTCCTCGTCCTCTGCCATGCGCTCTCCGGCCCCCGGTCGCGGATTCTACCGGTTGCGGCCGTGAATGCCCCGGCTCTGGCATCATCGGGCGGTCTCAACGACAGGAGCAGGCATGAAGACCGTGGGCGTGATCGGAGGCAGCGGCCTCTACGAAATCGAGACGTTGCAGAACGTTGAGGAGATCGTCGTCGACACCCCGTTCGGGGCACCGTCGGACGCGATCATCAAGGGCACCCTGAACGGCGTGACGATGCTGTTCGTGCCTCGGCACGGTCGCGGCCACGTGTACACCCCGTCCGAGGTGCCGTACCGCGCCAACATCTGGGCGCTCAAGTCCCTGGGTGCGCAGTGGTGCATCAGCCTTTCGGCCGTCGGTTCCCTGCGCGAGCACATCCCGCCGGGGGACGTGGTCATTGTCGATCAGTTCATCGACCGCACGAAGAACCGCGCCAGCAGCTTCTTCGGCGATGGCATCGTCGGGCACGTCGCGTTCGGCGACCCGGTGTCTCCCGTGCTTGCCGGCGTGCTGGTCGAGGCGGCGAAGGCGGCCGGCGCCACCACGCACGTGGGCGGGACCTACGTCTGCATGGAGGGCCCCGCGTTCTCGACCCGGGCCGAGTCGGAGCTGTACCGGTCCTGGGGCGCCACGGTCATCGGCATGACGAACCTTCCCGAGGCCAAGCTCGCCCGCGAAGCCGAGATCGCCTACGCGACCGTCGCCCTGGCCACGGACTACGACTGCTGGCACCCCGGCCACGACAACGTCTCCGTCGACCAGGTCATCGCCACGGTGAAGGCCAACGTCGTCACCGCGAAGAAGATCATCGAGCTGGCCGCGGCGGCCATCCCCGAGGAGCTGGACCCGGCCGTCGACGGCGCCAGCCGCTTCGCCGTGATGACCGCTCGGGATCGCATCCCCGCCGAGCGCCTCGCGGCCCTGGACCCCATCATTGGCAAGTACTTCCGCGATTGACGGCTTGACCGCTCGGCTCTGGGGGGTTGGAGTGGGCACGCCCCCGCAGGAATCTGGAGCTGAACAATGCGCATCCCGTCTCTGTGCTGGTGCCTGTTGGCGCTGGCGTTCTCCGCGTCCGGTTGCCTCACCCCCAAGGCGATCGGCGAGTCGCAGAAGTCCCTGAAGGTCGGCCACGCCTACTTCGCTGAGGGCGACCACGCCGCGGCCATCACCCACTACAAGAACGCCGCGAAGAAGAACAAGTGGGACAAGGAAGCGTGGCACCACCTGGGCCTCGCCTACTTCGCCAGCGACAACCACGCCGAAGCCGAAGAGGCGATGCTGCAGGCCATCAAGGTGTCCGACGGCGTGTTCCCCCAGGCGCAGATGAACCTCGGCACGCTGTACCTGGAGACGGAGCGGTGGGCCGAGGCCGAGGCCCTGCTCGCCGGCGCGCTGGCCAACCCCGAGTACCGGCAGCCGGCCCGCGCGCGACACAACCTGGGCTGGGCGCAGTTCAACCAGGCCAACTACAGCGGCGCCCGCGAGGCCTACCGCGGCGTGTTGCGTGAGTTCCCCCTCTTCTGCCCGTCGCTCAAGGGCCTGGCCAAGGTCGACGAGGCCGAGGGCCGACTCGAAGACGCGCTCGCCCGCTACCGGCAGGCCCACGACTGCGCGCCCAAGGACCTCGACGCGCTGCACGGGCTCGGCGCCGTCGAGGCTCGACTCGATCTGGTCGGCGACGCCTGCGGTCACCTGACGACGGTGGTCAAGGAAGACCCGTACGGGCACTTCGTCGACGACTCCAACGAGCTCCTCCGCATGCTCGACTGCGACCAGATCGCAGGGCGCTGACGGGCGGCGCGGTCGCGCCGGGGGGCGGTTCGGTACCACCCGACGCGGCTGGCTGCTAAAGGAACTCCGTCATGTCGCAGGACCGCCAGCAGCTGCTCGTCGACTCCCTGCGGCGGCTGGTCCGTCGCGGCGCGGTCGGCAACCTGGAGCGCATCCTCGCCAAGGCCCGAAGCGAAGACGTCGCGCTGGCGCTGTCGGAGCTCATGGACCGCGAGGCCCGGTCGATCTTCGGCCTGCTGCTCAATGACCCGGCTCGCGCCGCCGAGGTGGCCGGCGAGTACGAGCACGCCCGCCTCCCCTCGCTGTGGCAGGGCCTGACCGCCGCGGAGCTCAAGCCCGTCTTCGAGGAGCTCGCGTCCGACGATGCCGCGGACATCCTGCAGCGCCTGGATGAGGACCTGCGGGTCAGCATCCTGAACCTGCTCGAGGACGCCGAGTCCGAAGACCTCGAAGAGCTGATGCAGTACGGCGAGGACACCGCCGGCGGCATCATGTCGACGGACTTCTTCAGCCTGGACAAGGAGTTGACCGCCCGGGAGGCCATCGTCGGGTTGCAGGACAACCCCGAGGCCGAAGGGGTCTTCTACCTCTACTGCGTGAACGAAGAAGATACGCTCGTCGGCGTCGTGTCGCTGCGGCAGCTGCTGATGGTGCGCCCGTCGACGCAGCTCAAGAACTTCATGAACTCCGATGTGATCTCGGTGCCTCTGACCGAGGACCAGGAGGAGGTCGCCCGCATCGTCGCCCGCTACAACCTGCTGGGCGTGCCGGTGGTCGACGAGTTCAACAAGCTCGTCGGCATCGTCACCGTCGACGACGTCATCGACGTTCTGCGGGACGAAGCGACCGAGGACATGCTCCTCATGGCCGGCGTGGCCGACGAGGACATCGTCAACGCGACGACGTCCCACGCGGTCAAGACCCGGCTGCCCTGGCTGCTCGCCGCGGTGGGCGGCGGGATCGGCGCCGCGGCGCTGATCGGGCGCTTCGAGCACCAGCTGGAGGAGGCCGCCATCCTCGCGGCGTTCATCCCCATCGTCATGGGCCTCGGCGGCAACGTGGGCGTCCAGGCCAGCACCATCGTGGTGCGCGGCATGGCCATGGGGCAGCTCGACCCAACGAAGTTCGCGTCGGCGCTGTTCTCCGAGACGAAGGTCGTGGCGATCATCGCGACCGTCTGTGCCAGCGTCGCGGCGGCGGCGTCCATGGTGATGGGGGACTTCGACCCGAACCTGGCGGGGGCCGTCGGGAGTTCGCTGGTCGTGGTCATGACGTTTGGCGCGCTGCTGGGCACGGCGGTGCCGATGCTGTCTCACCGCTTCGGCATCGACCCCGCCGTCGCGACGGGCCCCATCCTGACGACGTCCATCGACCTCGTGGGGGTCCTGATCTACTTCCTGATCTCTGCGGCGTGGCTGGGGCTCTGAACGAGGAGGCGCTGCGCGTGGTGGTCCTGCGCCAGACGGACGTCGGCGAGGCCGACCGCATCGCCAGCGTGTTGACCGCCGAGCGCGGCCGCATCGAGGTGCGCATCCCGCAGGCCCGCCGGAGCCGCAAGCGATTCGGGGGGCTCGACCTGTTCGTTCTCGCGACGGTCTCGTTCGTGCCCGGGCGCCGGGTGCCGAAGCTCGCCGGCGCGGTCATCGAGCGCTCCTTCGAGGGGATCCGCAGCGACATCGAGCGGTTGGCGCTGGCCGGGTACGCGGCCGAGCTGTTGCGTCGCGCGGCCCCCGAGGAGCAGGCGGCGCCCGAGCTGATGCGCCTGGCGGAGGCGGCGCTGGCGTCCCTGGATGTCGAGGCCGGGTCGGGGGTCGGGGGCCAGGGCTGGGCGAGGGCGTTCGAGCTGAAGCTGCTGCACTGCCTGGGCGTGCGGCCCTCGCTTCGACGGGACGCAGCGTCGGGGGAATCCCTGGGAGCGGGGCCGCTGCGCTGGAGCGTCCGGCTCGGCGGCGTATTGTCGGAGGAGAGCTTCGACGAGGACCCCATGGCCCAACGCATCGACCGAACCACCGTCGCCCGCCTGGACGAGGCCCTGCACCGCCCGCTGTCCGAGCAGGGCGATGTGGCGTGGGGGGGCAGCGCCGGCGAGGCATCGGTGGCGCTGGAGCGGTACGTGGGCGAGCACGTCGGGGTGGTGGTGAAGGCGCGTCGGTTCCTGGAGCAGATCGTGCCCTTGTTGCTCTTGCTGGCTCTGACCGGCTGCGCGGGGGCCGGGCCGGGCCCGGTGCGGCTGCAGGGGTTCCTGTTCGACTCGACGGCGCCGCCGGACGACGACCGGGGGGTCGTCGGGGCCGACGGCGCGGTCTTCGACTCCGACGGCGTGGAGCTGGCCGAGGCGTCGGCGCCGTTCGCCGACTTCCCCGAGTTCTACCGCTTCGACGGGCTGCCCGAGGAGGCGCTGGTGCACGCCCGGTTCGACGCCGACGGCCACCGTTCCACGTGGATCAGCGGGACCACCGCGCCGGAGGATCTGTTCGTGGACCGAGGCGTATTCCACCTCTGGACCGACGAGGCGTGGGCGTTCGAGCAGCAGAACTGGGCCGCTGGTCTGCCTCCCGGGTTCGCGCCGCCGCTGCTGCGCGACGACGTGCCGGGCGAAGGCGGGGTGATCCTGGGGTCGATGGCGGACCCCGTCGCGGCCGAGGGGGCGCGGCTGTTCGTCGAGGACGCCGAGGGGTTCGCGTGGCCCGTGCAGTACCGCGACGGGCTCGGCCGGCCGGGGGCCGAGGCCATCACCCAGGACGGCCGATTCGGGGTGTTCGGCGTGCCGCCGGGGACCCTGTCGATCCACGTGGAACGCTCCGACGGGACCCGCTCGGCGCTGGCCTTCGACGTCCCGGTCAGCGAGGACGCGATCACGAGCCTCCCGGGGTACTCGCTGCCATGACACGACTGCGGCTCATCGGGGTGCCTCTGGACCTGGGCGCGGGGCGTCGCGGGGTCGACATGGGCCCGTCGGCGCTGCGGATCGCGGGGGTGGCCGACGCCCTGCGCGGGCTGGGTCACGAGGTGCTCGACGCCGGGAACCTGGTGGTGCCGCAGCGCGAAGAACTGGCCGTCGGGGACCCCTCGCTGCGGTACCTGGAGCCCATCGCCGACGTGTGTCGGCGGCTGCACGCGGCGACGGTGGCGGCGGTCGCCGACGGAGAGGTGCCGGTGACGCTGGGGGGGGACCACAGCCTCGCCGTGGGGTCGGTGTCGGGCGTGGCCGACGCCGCGCGCCAGCAGGGCAAACGGCTGGGCGTGGTGTGGCTCGACGCCCACGCGGACATGAACACGGCCGGCACGACTCCGTCGGGCAACGTGCACGGGATGCCGCTGTCGGCGCTCATGGGCGACGGGCCGGCGGAGCTGACGAGCGTGGGCGGGGTGCTCGAGCCGAACGACGTGGCGCTCGTGGGAATTCGCGCCATCGACGAGGGGGAGGCCCGCACGATCCGCGAGCGGGGGGTCCACGCCTGGACGATACGGGACATCGACACGATGGGGCTCCGGGACGCGATCGCGGGCGCCATCGACGCGCTGGCCCACTGCGACTGGCTCCACGTCTCGTTCGACGTCGACTACCTGGACCCGGCCATTGCGCCCGGCGTCGGCACGCGGGTGCGCGGGGGCCCGAACTACCGCGAAGCGCACCTGACCATGGAGCTGCTCGCCGACACCGGGCGGGTGCGGGGGATCGACGTCGTCGAGCTGAACCCGATCCTGGATCGGGAGAATGCGACCGCGGAGCTGGCGGTGGAGCTGCTGCAGTCGTTGCTGGGGAAGCGGATCTTGTAGCGAGGTCGGGTTCGCGGGGGTTCGCGCACCGCCCGCCGAAGGCACCGGTCCAACGAATGCTGATCGGCCAGGACTTGCAACAACCTGAAGGGGGTCTGAGACTCGCCCCCGATGGAAGTCCTCAAGAACGTCGTCCTCAACTGGCTCGTGCCCGTCGCGCTGCTCGTCTCCGTGCTCTGGCTGATGCAGCTGCTGCAGGCGCCCGACGTGCAGGTGGGCGATGGCGGCCAGGCGCCAGGCTTCACGCTGGTGAACACGGCGGGGGAGCCCGTCTCCCTCGGTGACTACGCCGGCAAGGACGTCATCGTGAACTTCTGGGGGACCTGGTGTGGACCCTGCAAGGCCGAACTGCCCGGGCTGAACCGGTTCGCGAAGAAGAACCCCGACGTCGTCGTGCTCGGCCTCGCCGTGGACTCGGGGAGCCCGAAGGAACTCGCGCGCGCCAAAAAGCAGCTGAAGATCCCCTTCGAGGTGCTCGAGTCGAAGGGCGGCGTGCAGCGGGCCTACGGCGTGTCGACGCTGCCGACGACGTTCCACATCGACAAGGGCGGCGTCCTGGCGAAGTCGCACGTGGGCATCATCACGCCGATCCAGCTGGCGGCCTGGGTGCGCTGAACGGCTGCGTGCGACTCGGCCTAGCGGTGGGCTACAGTCCGCGCCGTGAAGGAAACCACCAAGTCTCGCGCTCGCCTGCCGCTGCGCTACGTAGTCGCCGTCTACATGATCCCCGTGGGTGTCGTGTTTGGCGTCGGCGGCCTTGCCCAGAACTGGTCCCGGAAGCTGCGCGGCCGTCCGCGTCGTTCGGCTCCGGAGCCCGTCGGCATGCCCGACGGCTCGGGCCTCGAACGCGTCGGCGAGGGCTGACCGTGCTGGGAGCTCCCTGGTTCGATGGCGGGCTCCCGGTGGTGATCACCGGTGGCCGTGGATTCATGGGCAGCCACCTTGCCCTGCGGCTGTGCGCCGAGCGCCCCGATGGCCGGGTCATTGCGGTCGACAACAACACCCGCGACTGCTTCGGCTCGCTTCGCGTAGAGGTCCCCGCGAACCTGGAGTTCGTCAACGGTGACGTGCGGGACCCGGCCGCCTGGATGGAGTCCGTCGGTCCGGCGTCGGTCGTCGTCCACTGCGCCGCGCTCGCCGGCGTATCGACCTACTACGAGGACCCGTCGGCCGTGCTCGAGGTCAACGGCATCGGCACCTTCCGCTTGCTGGAGTGCGTCCGTCGCGCCCCGCCGTCGCTGTTCATCAACCTGAGCACATCGGAGACGTATGGCCGCGACGCCGCCGGCGCCGACGAGGCCGGGCCGACGCCCGTCGGCCCCGTGGCCGACCCCCGGTGGACCTACGCGGCGAGCAAGGTCTTCGCCGACCACCTGGTCTTCGCTCGGGTCCGCCGCGACGGCCTCAAGGCCGTCTCGCTTCGGCCTTTCAACGTCTACGGCCCAGGTCAGATCGGCGAAGGCGCCATCCGCATCTTCTGCGAGCGCGCCCTGCGCGGGGACGTCCTTTCCGTCACCGGCGACGGGAGCCAGACCCGCTCCTGGCTGTACGTAGACGACTTCGTCGAGGCCGTCCTGGCGGTCGCCGAGAGGCCCGCCACGTGGGGCTCCGTCTTCAACGTCGGCGACGCCGCGACCTTGGTCGAGACCCGCGAGCTCGCCCGCCGCATCTCGGAGCTGGCTGGGCTCGGCTCGGAGATGCAGTTCGTCCCCCACCCGGGTCAGGACGTGCGATCCCGCTGGCCCAAGACCGAGGCGTTGCGCTCAGCCACGGGCTGGGCGCCGACCGTGGGCCTCGACGAGGGCCTGCGCCGAACCCTGGCGTTCTGGCGCCGCCGGGCTGAGGAGGGCTGAGCCGTGGCCAACGACCCCGAAGACGACGGGGTGCCGACCCCTGCGGCCGAACCCCCGATGGGCGAACCCGCCAAGGCGGAGTCCAGCGACCCCACCGGCCCTGCCGAGGACTCCGCCGCGCCCGATGACGCCGCGGGCGAGCCGTCCACCGCCCAGGTCCTCCTGCGCAGCATCCCCTCGCTGTGGGGGCTCCCCCCGATCGCCGTGGTGGGTCTGCTCGTCGCCATCGTCAGCGTCGCGTTCCTCGCCGGCCTCAAGGCCGTCGGCGTCGTCCTGTCGGTGGTGAACCAGGGCATCGGCGAGCTGCTGCCGGTCCTGCTGATCTCCGTCGTCGCGGCCTACCTCCTCGACCCCCTCATCGATCGATTCGAGGCCGCGGGCTGGGACCGCACCCGCGCGATCTTCGTGGCGCTCGCGGTGTTCCTGTTCGGCTCGACGACGGTCCTGCTGCTGCTGATCCCCTACGTCGTCAACGAGGTGTCCGAGCTCTCCGGCAACCTCGACGGCTACATCGCCGGCGTGGCCGAGCAGGGCAAGGCCGCCCAGGTCTGGCTGGAGGAGAAGACCGGGCGCGACATCCCCCTCGGCTTCGATGAGTTGCAGGAGAACCTGCCCAAGATGCTGGGCAGCCTCCCCTCGGGCACGCTCGATCCGGTCAAGGCCATCGGCAACGCCCTGCTGGGCGGCAGCTTCGGTGCGCTGGGCGCCGTGTTCCGCTGGTCCCTGTTCCCGGTGTTCATGTTCTTCTTCCTCCGGGACTGGGACACCATGCGCGAGGGCCTCTTCGGGATGGTGCCCCACCGGTTCCGCGAAGACGTCAGCGCCAACGCCCGCGAGATCGACAGCAAGCTCGGGAGTTTCGTGCGGGGTCAGCTCGTGGTCTGCAGCGTGCTCGCCGTGCTCTACGCGCTCGGCCTGGCTCTGTTCACCGACATCCACATGGCGGTGCTGGTGGGCGTCGTCGCGGGGCTGCTCTTCGTGGTGCCGTACTTCGGCACGTTCGTGGGCATCGTGGCCGGCAGCCTGCTCGCCGTGCTCGAGTTCGGCGTGAGCTTCGAGATCTTGAAGGTGTGGGCCATCTTCGGGGTGGTGCAGGGCATCGAAGGCAGCCTCCTGACGCCCAAGATCGTCGGCGACTCGGTGGGACTGCACCCCGTGGTGGTGATGCTCTCCCTCTTCTTCGGGGGCGGGTTGTTCGGATTCCTGGGGATCCTGTTGGCGGTGCCCCTGGCCGCCTCGCTGCAGGTGCTCGTCACCGAGGCAGTGCGGCGCTTCCGCGGCTCCGAGTGGTTCCAGGCGGGCGGCGGCGAGGCGTGAGCCTGCGGTGGGAGCACCTGGGCCGAGCGTCCTGGGATGCCGCCCACCAGCGCCAGCTGGCCCTGCGTCAGGAGCGCCTCGAGGGGCGCGGAACCGACACCGTCCTGACCGTCGAACACGACCCCGTGCTGACGGCCGGGCGGCGCTCGGACCCCGATGACCTGCTCCACTCCGAAGAGGCCCTGGAGGCCGAGGGGATCGCCGTGCGCCGGGCCGAACGGGGTGGCTCCTGGACCTGGCACGGCCCGGGCCAGCTGGTGGCGTACCCCATCGTCCGGCTGCCCGACCGGGGGCTGAAGGTCCCGGCGTTCGTGGCCGGTCTGGAGCTGGCGATGGCGGAGCTCACGCGGGAAACGCTGGCCCGCTGCGGTGTGACTGATGTGGAGGTCGGCCGCCGCTGCGGCTTCCCCGGCACCTGGGTGCGGCGGTCCCGTGGCGTCGCCAAGGTCGGCGCCGTCGGCGTGCACGTGCGTCGGTTCGTGGCGCTGCACGGGCTCGCCTGGAACCTCGACCCGAACCCGTGGGGCTTCGACCGCATCGTGCCCTGCGGCCTGGACGACGTGGAGACGACTTCGGTGGCGAGGCTGGTCGCGGAAGGGGGAGGGGACTCCGCGGCGCTGCCCACCGTCGATCAGGCGGCGGCCCGCCTCGTGGAGTTGCTGCCCATTGCGTGGGCCGAACCGCTCAGACTTCGTTCTTGCTCAATCGAGTGATCGAGTTGCCGCACTTCGGGCAGGTGCGGTGGAACCGGCTGACCTTGCCGCGCCAGCCGCAGCCCAGGCACTTGGCTTCCATCGCGCCCTCTTCGCCTTTGCGCGCCTTGCGGCTGGCGGCCATGGAGTTGACGACGGCGAAGAACACCATGAGCCCGCCGAGGGAGAGAAACCACTGCAGCAGGGTCAGGGGGCCAAAGGGCTGATTCAGGGCATCCATGGCGAGAATGGAACCAGAAGCAGACGCTGGTGTCACTCCGACGGCTGACCAACGGCGTACACCAGCGCCCAGCGATCCTCGTAGACCAGGCGCAGCCCCGGATCCGTCGCGAGGGCCTCGCGAGCGCCGGGGTGCGGGAGGCTGACGACGGCCCAGCGGGCGCCGAACGCCTGGGCGATGGCCACGGAGCGACGGTCACCGAACGCGCCGCCCAGTGCGTCGAACAGCCGCCACTTCGGTGGGTTGTGCAGGGCCAGGAAGTGCGGGTCCAGACCGACCACGTAGGTGAACTCGGGCCCCCAGAAGACGAGCTCCGGGAAGTCGTTCCAGTGGAAGTGGAAGACCGGCTCGCCCGGCTCCGCGACGCCGCGGACGAACGCCATCGCGTCCCGGCGCGCGGTCGGCGGGGGCTCGGTGGTCAGGACCGCGTCGCGCACCTGGTAGCTCGACGCGAGCAGCGCGAGCGAGAGCGGGACGGCGAGGAGGCTTCGGTTGCGAACCCGCCAGCCGGAGTCGCGCAGGGCCACGCCCAGCGCCAGCACCGACAAGGGGACGCCGTACTCCAGGAACTTCGTGCCCGCGATGCCGGCCAGCAGGGCTCCGGTGGCCAACAACTGCAGGGTCCAGGACTCGGCGCTGCGGCGGCCCCGGAGGAGGGCGAGCCCCAGCGCCACGACGCCCACGGCCCCGCGCAGCAAGACCGACTCCACGCTTCCGTCGCTCCACTCGAGCCCCACGGGCAGGCCCGTGTCGTTGAGCACCTTGAGCACGACGTGCTGCCACAGGAACCGGAACGTGCCGGGGCTGTGCGGGTGGATGGCGAACCCGGCCAGCAGGCCGCCGGCGGCTGCAAGGGGGAGCCGCCAGTCGGGCGTGCGGCGGGCGGCCAACACGACGGCGTGGAGCGCGGCGATGGGAAGCAGGACCAGCGCGACCTGGTAGGTCCACGCGTACGCAAAGGCGACCGCCGCGAGCCAGCGGGGCCGCCGCTCGACGATCGCGACCAGCGCGGCGCCGAGCAGGAGCAACGAGACGCCCTGCGCACGGGGCATCTCCAGGCGGAGCAGCACCAGCCAGGACGTGGCCGGGAGCAAGGCGAGGGCGAGGGGGGCGGGCAGGCGGAGGCGGCGGGCCGCGGCATACCAGCCGATCAACCCGGCTGCGGCGAAGAGCGCGCCGGCGGCTTTCACGGCCGTGATGCCTGGCAACACAGTCGCCAGCGGCCACATCAGCAGGTGCAGCCCCAGCTGGTGGTCGACCCAGCCCGCCGTGAACACCGAGTCGGGCATCCAGGGCATTCCGCCGGTGAGCACCCGTTCGGCCTGGCGTACGTGGAAGAAGCCATCGCTGCCGACCACGCGATCGAACGACGCCTGAACGGCGACGCAGAACAGGACGATCAGCCCCGCCGCAGCGACGTCGCGGGGGCCTGCGGGGGCTCTCCCAAAATCTGATTGGGGCCCCGTTGACATGGGCGGAGACATTGGTACATTTCCCGACCCTGGCGCCCTGCTGGCGCTTGAAGGCCTGTAGCTCAGTGGTAGAGCACTACCTTGACGCGGTAGGGGTCCCCAGTTCAATCCTGGGCAGGCCTACCAGACGAGCCCCGAAGCCCCGGCTTCGGGGCTCTCTGCGTTCTGGTGATCAGCTGTCGAGGGACCGGCGAAGCAAGCGGACGTGTTCGACGGCGTTGCTGCGCTCGCCCCGCAGCGCGTTGAGGCTCGCCTCCGCCCGCTCCAAGGAGCCCAGGGCTTCGCTGCGGAGGCCTTGCTGGGCTCGGGTCCAACCCTCCGTCGCATCGAGCAGCGCCAGCGCGGGGTGGTCGTCCCCCAGGGTCTTGCCGTGCCGCAGGCGGGCCCGCTGGGCTTGATCGAGGGCTGAGACCGTGTCGCCTTCGGCGAGGTCGAGCAGGGCGCGGGTGCACCGGAGCGAGGCCTGCAGGGCGTGGTCGTCGGGCCGCAGCGAGCGTCCCATCATCGATGCCTCGTCCACCAGGGTTCGAGCCGCCTTCCACTCGCCGCGATCGCCGGCGGCGACGGCCAGGTCATGGAGGGCCACGGGCAGCGCGGGGTGAGCGGGCCGGTCCAGGTTGCCGCCGGCGAGCACGCGGGCGCGCTCCAGCGGCTCGCCGACCTCGGCGGTTCGTCCGGCGGCCCGCAGCGCCTGGGCCAGACCCAGGTCGAAGACGGCGCCTTGGGCGTCGTCGGAGCTGGTGGCGTCCTCCCAGTCCTCACGCGCGCGGGTTCCGTGGCCCAGGGCGGACCCCACCTCGCCTCGCCGCAGCAGGATCGTCGCCAGGGCGTGCTCGGCCACGGCGCGGGCGGCGAGGCTGGCGGGCTCGTCGCCCTCGTCTTCCAGCTCCGCGAGGACCGCGGCGAGGCCATGCTCGGCGTCGGCGTGACCGGACCACGCGCGCGCCTGGGCTTGGGCCAGCCGGGCTCGGCGCGCGGCCGCTTCACCCTCGGGGTGGGCCGAGAGCAGCTCGTGGGCCGTGGCCAGGGTGGCGTCGGCGTCGGCGGAGCGGCCCGCCTCCAACTCCACCAGACCGCGGTCCAGCAGGAGAAGGCCCCGCAGGCCGTCGTCGCCCTCGCCCAGGGCGTCGAGCCCCCGCTGGATCTGGGTGGTCGCCGAGTCGAGCGAGCCGGCTCGCCTCAGTCGCTCGGCGGCGCGGTGGGCGAGGGCGCCGGCCCGGGGGCCCCCGGGGGACAGATGCCACGCCTCCTCGATGACCCCGGGAAGGGCCTCGTCGTCGATGCCGTCGAGGGATCGACGCAGGCCTTCGAAGAGGTGCTGGCGCCGCACCTCGGCGTGCTCGGCGGCGAGGGGCGCCAGGAACGCCCGCGCCTCGGCGGTCATGGTCAGCCGGGCCGGCGACTGCTCCACGACGAAGCCCGACAGCAAGGCCGCGGCGCCGCCGACCGGCGCCAGGGTGTCCAAGGCGGCGCGGGGGTAGCTCTGGGCGAGGCACAGGCAGCACAGCGCCTCACGCGCGCGATCGTCCTCCACCCGCTCCCACCCCAGATCCAGGGCGACCACCACGTGACCGGCCGGACCGGCGGCGCCGGCGCGCTCGGTCTTGGGCAAGGACGCGAGGCGAAGCTGCAGCCGGTCGGCCAGGGCCTGCTCGACGTCGGCGACTTCGGCTGCGGGATCGGCGCCGAGCCAGCCGGCCAGGGCGTCGACGGCGGCGGCGCTCATGCCGACGAGCTCGCAGACCTTGCGCGCGCGAGTTCGTTCTTTGCGCCGGGCCCCCAGATCGGGGCGGCGCTTGAGCAGCCGCGCGGCGGCTTCTCGACTCTTGACCTGGGCGGGAGGATTGGTTGCCATGGCCGCGAAGAGTAGCAAGGTGAGGACCGTCGCTCGGTGCCGGATCCTTGACACCCGTATGGGGGTCGTCTACTCATGCGCGTCCGTTCGCCGAGAGCCCCTCGGCAGCCGGAAATATGGAGCGCTGCAGATGCCGAAGATGAAGACCCACAGCGGCGCTGCGAAGCGCTTCCGCAAGACTGCGAGCGGCAAGCTCAGGCACTTCCGTGCCTACCACTCGCACATCCTCACCAAGAAGAGCACCAAGCGGAAGCGCGGCCTCCGCACGGCCAAGACCTTGCAGCCGTGCGATGCGCAGCGCGTGCGTCAGCTGATTCCCTACAAGTAGGGCCAGCAACCTACCCCCAACCAACCCCGGGCCCCAGGGCCCACACCCCCAGCGTCACTTGCGGCCAGGCACCCGGCTGAAACCGCGGCAAAAAGTGTGACGCCGGACGGAGGATCGCCATGCCTCGCGTCAAGCGTGCCGTCATTCGGCGCAAAAGACTTCGCAAGTTGTTCAAGGCCAGCAAGGGCTTCTTCGGAGGTCGCAAGAACCTCCTGCGCACCGCGGTCAACGCGGTCCAGAAGGCCCGGCAGTACCAGTACCGCGACCGGCGTACGCGCAAGCGGGACTTCCGCCGCCTCTGGATCCAGCGGATCAACGCTGCGGCTCGCCAGCACGGCTTGTCCTACAGCCGGTTCATCCACGGCCTCAAGACGGCCGGTGTGGACGTGAACCGCAAGGTCCTCGCGCAGATCGCGATCGAGGATCCTCAGGGCTTTAGCGAGCTGGTCTCCGTCGCCCGAGGCTGAGCGCTCCTGCGCTCAGCTCCGTCGGTCCACTTCGCTGAACCCTGCGTGGGCTCCGGGGGCTTCGGCCCCCGGGGCTCGCACGTTCGTTTCGGAGCGCCCCCAATGAGCGCGTCCCTTCCCGATCAAGCCAGCGCCCTCGCCGACGAGGCGAAGGCGTCGCTGATCGCGGCTTCCAACGAAGCCGAGCTCGCCCGCATCAAGTCCGGATTCCTGGGCAAGACGGGCTCGATCACCGCCCTCCTCAAGCAGATCCCCACGTTGGCGCCCGACGATCGTCGCGCCGCCGGCGGAGCGATCAACACGGCCAAGAAGGCCGTCGAGGGGCTGTTCGCGGAGCGCCGCGACGCCCTGAAGGACGCCGCTCTGGGCGCGTCCTCGGGGTCGTTCGTCGACGTCTCGCTGCCATCGCGGCCGTCGTGGACGGGCCACATCCACCCCGTCACTCGCGCGTGGGAGGAGATCACCGAGATCTTCGTGTCCATGGGCTACACGGTCCACGAAGGGCCTGAGGTCGAGACCGACTGGCACTGCTTCGAGGCCCTGAACATCCCGCCGGGCCACCCCGCGCGTGAGATGCAGGACACGTTCTACGTCGACGAGGAGATCGTCCTCCGAACGCACACCTCGCCGGTCCAGATCCGCACGATGCTCCAGCAGGAGCCGCCGCTGCGGATGATCTGCCCGGGCCCCGTGTACCGGAAGGACCACGACATCACGCACACGCCGATGTTCCACCAGGTCGAGGGCCTGATGGTCGACCGCGGCACGACGATGGCGGAGCTCAAGGGCACGCTGGCGGAGTTCGCCCGGGCGTTCTTCGGAGCGGGCACCAAGGTCCGGTTCCGGCCGTCGTTCTTCCCCTTCACCGAGCCCTCGGCCGAAGTCGACGTCAGCTGCGTGTTCTGCGGCGGCGACGGCTGCCGCGTCTGCAAGGACACGGGCTGGCTCGAAGTGCTGGGCTGCGGGATGGTGGACCCGGAGGTCTTCGCCGCCGTGGGGCGCCCCGAGTACGACCCTGACGTCATACAGGGCTTCGCCTTCGGCATGGGCATCGACCGCATGGCGATGCTCAAGTACGGCATCCCGGACCTGCGCATGTTGTTCGACAACGACGTGCGGCTGCTGGAGCAATTCTGATGTTGGTCCCGCTGTCCTGGCTGGCCGAGCGCGTCGAGATCCGGGGCTCCGTGGCCGAGATCTGCGACGTCCTCACGGGCGCCGGCATCGAGACCGAGATCGGCGAGGACGCGCGGCCCAAGTGGGACGGCGTGGTCACCGCGCAGCTCCGCGCCGTCGAGAAGCACCCGGGCGCCGACCGCCTCACGGTGACGACCCCCTTCGACGGCTCGGTCGAGCGGACCGTCGTCTGCGGGGCCACGAACCACGCCGTCGGCGACGTCGTGGCCCTCGCCACCCACGGCACCGTGCTGCCGGGGAACTTCAAGATCAAGAAGGGCAAGATCCGGGGTGTGCCGTCCGAGGGAATGCTCTGCAGCACCGCGGAGCTTGGCCTGGGCGAGGACGCTGACGGGATCTTGATCCTCCCGGCCGACACCCCGCTGGGCGTGCCGCTGTCCGACGTCGTCACTGCCGGTGACGTGGTGCTCGAAGTCTCGCCGACCGCCAACCGCGGCGACTGCCTCTCGATCCTGGGCCTCGCCCGCGAGTTGTCGGCGGTCACCGGCTGGCCGCTCATCGGCCGCGGCGCCAGCGAGCAACTGGGCGTGGACACGATCATCGACCTCCACCTCCCCAGCCGCGCCGAGCGCGGAGCCACGGGGGGCGACGACCGCCAGGTGGACGTGCGCATCGACGCCGTCGACGGCTGCCCCCGGTACACCGGCGCCATCATGACCGGCGTCACGGTGGGGCCGTCGCCGGACTGGATGCAGCAGCGGCTGACGCTGTCGGGCATGCGCCCCATCAACAACGTCGTCGACTGCACCAACTACGTGATGCTGGAGCTGGGCAACCCCCTGCACGCGTTCGACCGCCGGACGATCCGCGGAGACCGCCTCGTGGTGCGCCGCTCGGGCGCCGAGTCGATCACGACGCTCGACGGAGTTCAGCACGAGCTGCTGGATTCGGACCTCGTCATCGCCGACGGCGAAGGGCCCACGGCGCTGGCGGGGGTCATGGGCGGGCAGGACAGCGAGGTCCGGGACGACACCAAGGTGCTGTTCCTGGAGTCCGCGCACTTCGACCCGGGCACGGTCCGGGCCACGGCCCATCGCTGCAAGCTCTCGACGGAGTCCTCCTACCGCTTCGCCCGCGGCGTCGACCCGGAGCTGCCGCGCGTTGCCTTGCTGCGACTCATCGAGTTGCTCCAGCAGACCGCCGGCGCGGAAGTCGATGGCGCTCCCCTCGACCTGTACCCGGCGCCCTCGGCCCGCCCCGACGTCACCCTGAGGCTGTCCCGGGTGGCCGGGCTCCTGGGCCTCGACCTGACGTCCGAGCGGGTGTTCGAGCTGCTCGAGCGGGATGGCCTGACCGCGGTGAACGAGGACGGCTTCGCGGCCGACCCGCCCGAGGCGGTCCGGATCGCGGTGCCCTCCTACCGGTTCGATCTGGAGCGGGAGGTCGACATCCTCGAAGAGGTCGCGCGGCTGCACGGCTACGAGCAGCTGCCCGAGGTCGCCCCGGCCCGGCCGCTGCGCGCGGTGGATGGCAAGCCCGGCGGTCCCGATGTGGCTGCGGTGCGGGCAGCGCTGGTGGCCGCCGGCCTCAGCGAGACCATCCACTTCTCGTTCATCGACCCGGCCTGGGTCGCGCAGCTCGGCATCGGCGAAGACCACCCCTGGCGCAGCCGCCCGGTCGCCGTCGCCAACCCCCTGTCCGAGGTGGGCGGCATCCTGCGGCCGACGCTGCTGCCGTCGCTGCTGCGCGCCGTCGCCCGCAACCGCCACCAGGGCGCCGAAGACTTGCGGCTGTTTGAAGTCCGCCGCACATTCCTGATGCGGGAGGACGGCTTCGAGCGTGTCCTGCAGCGCCAGGAACGGGAGCTCGGAGGCAGCAAGCCCCGGGACCTCGCCCCCACCGTCGAGCGCCGCACCGCCTGCGGCATCCTGGTCGGGCGTCGCCACCCGGCTGGCTGGCAGGGAGCCGATGAGTCGGTGGACCTGTTCGACATTCGAGCCGCCTCCGACGCCGTGCTGACTTCCCTCGGGGCGAAGGGCTGGGACTGGTCGTCCAAAGATCTACCGCCGTTCCTGGACCCCGCCGAGTCGGCGACGTTGCAGGGCCGCGGCAACCGGGGCAGCGCCGGCTGGGTCGGGCGGCTCGCGGTGCCGGTCCTGCGCGCCTTCGGACTGGACGCCGTCACCTGGGCGTTCGAGATCGATCTGGACTCGGTCGCGCCCAAGAAGACGGCTCCCCCGAAGTTCGTGCCCTTCAGCCGCTTCCCCGGCGTCGAGCGTGACCTCGCTCTGCTGGTCTCCAACGACGTCGCGGCGGGCGATCTGCTCGGCGACGCCGAAGGAGTGGCCAAGAAGGGGATGAAGACGGCGTTCCAGGGGGTCGAGATCTTCGACGTCTACCAGGGCGACGGGATCCCCGCCGGTCACCGCAGCATCGCGCTGAGGTTCCGGTTCCGCGCTCTGGACCGCACGCTCGAAGACTCGGCCGTGGACGGCGTCATGAACACGGTCGCGCAGCGCTTGCAGCGTCGCGACGGCGTCACGCCGAGGACCTGAATGGCCCGTTCCCTCCTGCTGCTCCCGCTGCTCCTGGCCTCGTGCACCAACGAGGTGACCTACGAGCGCCTGAACCTGGACGAGGACTGCCTCACGGTGATCCTCGCGCCCGAGGGCGACGACGACGACTCCGCGGGCGACGACGACGACAGCGCCATCGAAGGCTCGGCGGACCAGCAGACGATCGATCTGCGCTCGCAGCCCGGGTTCTTCGACCGCGACGTGATCGGCGCCGCGACGGTCACCCCGACGCGGGGGCCGGCCGTGGACACGCGGTTCTTCCTGAGCGTCGTGATGACCGACACCGGCATGGCGACCGGCAACCCGGTCGACGCCACCGACCGCGTCTCGGTCATCGTCGACAACGGCAGCGTGTCGCTGACGGAGTTCGACCTGGACCGCAGCCCGGCCGATCCGGCGCGCTGGGCGATGGAGTTGGGAACGGGCGGCGACGCGGCCGTCACCGAGCGCACAGACCTGCTGTGCGTTGCGCTCTACGCAGAAATCGAGTAATTACGCGGCTCGGCTGCCCACGGGACCCCCCTGGGAACAGCCGACGGACGAGGAGACGGGGCGATGACGAAGGCCGACATCATCGAGGCGGTCTACGAGCAGATCGGTTTCTCCAAGAAGGAGGCGGCCGACGTGGTCGAGCTCGTCTTCGAGGCGATGAAGGACACGCTGTCCGCCGGGGAGAAGATCAAGATCTCCGGGTTCGGGAACTTCGTCGTGCGGGCCAAGCGCTCGCGCGTCGGGCGGAACCCGCAGACCGGCGACGTCATCACGATCTCCCAGCGGCGGGTCCTGACCTTCAAGCCGTCTCAGGTGCTGAAGGACTCGCTGAACACGCAGCCGTCCGACGGCTGACGGGGGCCCCCCCGCCATGCCCGAGAGCAACCTCGACCAGACCGAGCTGCCGGACATCCCGGACAAGGTCTTCTTTCGCATCGGGGAGGTCGCCCGCCTCACCGGCGTGAAGGCGTACGTCCTGCGGTACTGGGAGACCGAGTTCCGCCAGCTCCGGCCCAAGAAGAGCAAGAGCGGCCAGCGCCTCTACAAGCGCGGCGACATCGAGACGGTGCGATCGATCCGCAGTCTGCTGTGGGAGCGCCGCTTCACCATCGCCGGCGCCCGCGAAGAACTGGCCCGGCAGCGCCGGCTGGCCCGGGGGGAGGCCGACACCGAGACCGGCGACGAGCCGCAGACCCAGCCGGGTCTGATGGCCCGGCCGGAGTTGGACGTCGAGGCCCAGCAGGAGAAGTCGCGGCTGGAGCTGCTGGACCGCGAGCTCACGCAGCGTCGAGCTGAGGTCGGCGCGGGCGAAGAGCGCCTCGCGGTGCAGCGCGACGAGCTGGAGGAGCGGGCCGAAGCACTGGGCCGTCAGGCCGACGAGCTCGATCGCCGCGACTCGGCCCTGTCGGCGCTGGCCGACTCGTTGGCCGAGCGTGAGGCTGCCCTGATCGAGCGAGAGCAGGGGGCCCAGGACCGCGGCCGCGCCGTCGAAGGCCGGGTGGCGCTCCTGGAGGAGCGGGAGAAGGCCGTGGCCCGCCGGGAAGAGGGCGTCGTCGAGCGCACCGGTGAGATCGAGGCGCGGGAGGCCGAGCAGGTTCGTCGCGAGCACGCTGAGCTGCAGGCCGAGGCGACGTTGCGCGAGCGCGCGGAGGAGGCGCTGACTCGCGAAGCCGAGCTCGAGCGGCGGGAGGCCGCCCGCGCCGACGCCGAGGCCAGCCTTCGTCGCCGCGCCGCCGAGCTCGAGAAGAAGGACGCGGCCCTGGCCGCCGAGGCCCGGGAGCTGAAGAAGCTCGAGCAGCAGCTGCGCGCCCAGGCGAAGTCCGCCGCGCAGGTCGACCCCGAGCGCGCCCGCGCGCTCGACACGAAGGCGCGCATCCTCGAAGCGCGGATCCTCGACGCGGAAGGCCGCGCGTTGGAGTCCCGCGAAGAGACCCTGCGGCACATGCGGACGGTCCGTGGCGTGCAGCGGGAACTCACCTGGTTGCAGGCTCGGCTCGCCGAAGCCCGCGCCGATCGGAGTTGAGCTTGGCCACGTTGCCCCGGGGCGTTCCGTTCATCGATCTTCTTGTGCCGCCCGGCACCGCTGCCCACGCGGCCGAGGTGCAGACGCGCCTCGACCTCGTGACCGGCGGGACCTGGCGCATCGTCCCCGACGACGGGACGTTCGAAGAGTCGAACATGCCGACGCAGCCGCTGCGGGGTCCCCTGGACCGGATCTGGGTGCACCGGACGCAGCCGATGATGCCGGGCGAGCCCTTCCAGGAGCCCGTCAGCCTCGCGCTCGAGCTGGCGATGATGTTCCAGGCGAAGTCGGCCTCGGCCGGCGTGGCGGGGATCTACGCGTGGGCTGGGGTGGTCGTCGAAGACCCCCGCTGGTTGCTCGGCTTGATCCTCCTGGACTGGCTCTACAATCCGCGCATCGACGAGAACGGGCAGCCGGTCGAGGACGACGACCCGGCGACCGCCCAGGCGACCCTGCTGCGCAAGAACCAGGTGTTCGGTGAGCTGTACTCGCCGGCCGCGGCCCACGAGTTGCTGGGTCAGCTTCCGCCGGGGGCGCTGCAGACCGTCGAGACCCATCAAGTCCTGATGCTCGTGGGGCCCGACGGCTCCTTCGATCCGCGCTACTGGCAAGGCATGGCGATGCAGCTGCTGGTTCCGGCGCTGCGGGCCCGGGCCGAAGCCCTCGCGGCCGGACCGGACGCCCTCGGTGGAGCACCGGCCCCGCCGACGCCCCTGGGACCGCCGGCGGTGGCTGCGGCCCCCGCCGCCCCGCCCGCCCCGGCCGAGCCCGACGACGGCCTGACGCCGCTGGCCCGGGCCCAGAAGGAGGCGGCCGAGCGGGCTGCCCGCGCCGAGGCTGAAGGGCCGGCGGACGAGCCCGAGGAGCCCGAAGTCGACGGCGGCGCGCTGGTCTTCGGCGAGCTCGGCGGCGTGCCCGCGCTGTTCGTTCCCGGCGACCGGTTCGACCCGACGCGCCTGCGCAAGTGGCGCGAAGGCGACACCGACGGCATGACCCGGGGCGAACGGTCCGACGGGCAGACGCTGGAGCGGTGGCTCGACGCCGGCGGCCCCTTCGTCACCGAGGTGCCGTTCCTGTCGCGCTTGTTCCTGGACAACTCGCCGGTGCACAAGGGGGCCTTGGAGGCCTCGGGGACCGCCGCCGACGGCGTCGTCAGCCTGTCGTGTCACCTTCCTCGGGTGGCTCCGGTCCTTGCCGTCGTGGTCCCCGCCGACGGCGACCGCAAGCGGCGCATCCTGGTCTCCTCGAACCTGGAGGCCCGGCCGGCCGAGGTGGTGGCCCTCGCCGCGGGCTGAGGACGGGTTGACACCGCCGAAGTCCGCCTGCATCTTCCTGCGGCTGCAGCCGCAAGGCACGTTTTCGGGGCGTAGCGCAGCCTGGTAGCGCACTTGACTGGGGGTCAAGTGGTCGGAGGTTCGAATCCTCTCGCCCCGACCAACACGCAAGAGCCCGCTCGGACCTGTCCGGGCGGGCTCTTCGCCTTGGGGCCCGGCCGCTTCGTGCGCCTGAACCCCGGAGACCTGACCATGGGACGACTGGACTCCGTGCTCGCTGGGCTCCTCGTCGCCGGGGGGGCCGCTGGTCTGGCCGGTTGCCCGGTGCGTCCCCCGGTGGTCAGCCCGGCGGAGCTCGACGACGACGACTCGATCGGCACCGGGGCGGCGGACGACGACGACAGCGCGTCGAGCGACGACGACGACAGCGCGACCGGGGGCGACGACGACGACAGCGCGGCCCCCGAATCGGCGCCCTGCGACTACCACGCGTCGGCCAGCGCGCCCCCAGGGGGAGTCGGCACGGAGGAGGACCCCTGGCCGTCCCTGGAGGCGGCCGCTGCGGGGGGGCTTCTGCCGGAGGCGGGGGGGCGCGTCTGTCTGGAGGACGGCCACCACGGCGCACCCGTGCTGCGCGATCTGGCTCCCTCGGCCCGACTGGTGCTGCGGTCGCGCACGCCGGGGGCCGCGGTGGTCTCGTCGCTGCGCTTCGAGAGCGCCTCGCAGATCGCCGTCGAGGGCCTGACGGTGGACGGCAGTTCGCTCGTGCAGCCCGAGCTCGATCAGCGGGGTCTGTTCCTCGTCGCCGGCGACGCCGCGACCTCGCACATCACCTTGATCGACCTGGTCGTCCAGTCCGCCGACTCGTCGGCGCTGTGGACCTGGCAGGACTGGACCGACCGGGCGCTGAGCGGGATCGACTTCCGCGGGACGGACATCGAGATCGAGCGCTCGCTCGTGCGCAACGTGCACCACGCGATCTCGGTCCGGGGCGACCGCTCCGTGCTGCGCGACAACGTGATCGACAACTTCGGCGGCGACGGGATCCGCGGCCACGGGTCGGCGAGCCTGTACGAGTGGAACACCGTCCGGGACGCCTACATCGACGAGTACGAGGTGCAGCACGACGACGGGTTCCAGGCGTATCGGCTGGAGGGCGAGGACCTGCGCATCGCCGACGTGGTGATCCGCCACAACCGCTTCTTGCTGTTCGCCGACCCCATCACCCAGTTCGTGCTCGACGAGCAGCTGGTGGGGACGCTGATGCAAGGCGTGATCATCACGGACGGCCACGCCGACGGTTGGGTCGTCGAGAACAACCTGATCGTCAACGCCCAGGCCCACGGGCTCACCCTGTACGGGGGCCGGAACTGCCGGGTGCAGAACAACACGGTGGTGGGGCACCCGGCGTTTGAGGCGGACGCCGGACCGTGGATTCGGATCTCCGATCAGACGAAGACCAACCACCCCAACTTCGACAACGTGATCCGCAACAACCTGGCGACGATGCTGACGCCCTGGGACTACGACGCGACGTCGTTGGTCGAGGGGAATCGGGTCGTGCAGGACGCCGGCGCCGAGTTCGTCGATCTCGACGCGCTGGACCCGCACCTCCTCCCGGGGAGCCAGTCGATCGACGCCGGAGTCGCCACCGATCTCGGCGCCGTGGACCTGGACGGCGCGCCGCGGCTGGTGGGGGACTCGGTCGACGTCGGCGCGTTCGAGCGGCAATAGGCAGAGGCGGCCCGCCGAGGCCACGCCCACCGCGGTCGGTCGGCCCGGGTCAGCCGCCCGCCGGCGCCATCCACCACGCCAGCATCTCGGTCTGCTCCAGCGCTGAGACCGAATGCCCCCCCGGGTACAGGTGCAGCGTCGCGTCGAAGCCGGCCCCCTGCAGCCCGGCCTCATACTGCGACAGCTCCTGGGGCGGGCGGGCCTCGTCGTCCTGCCCCGTCGACAGCCAGCCGGCCGGCCGCTCGGGCCCGAGCCCGTTGAGGAAGACCCCGCCGTGCAGCACCGCGAAGTGGGTGAAGCGGCCGTCGTTGCTTGCCAGGTAGGGGGCCGACGAGGCGCCGCCGGAGTGGCCGGCAGCGATCAGGCGATCGCCCAACTCCACGTCCGCCCGGTCGAGGACCTCGTCGAGGCAGGTCTGGGCGAAGGTCAGGTCGGGCGTGACCTCGAGGGGCTCGGTCCCCACCTCCCAGGTCGCGTCGCCCGCCGGCGAGAAGCGAGAGTCCGGCGCCACCAGCGCAAACCCGCCGGCCCGCGCCGCGTCTATGAAGCCGCTCAGGATCCCCGCTCCGTCGCCGCCCGTCGCGTGGAAGAGCAGCGCGACGGGCACGGGCCCCGTTCGCTCCGGGAGGTAGTAGGCGCCGGTTCGCCCCGCGCTGTTCGTGCAAGCCAGCTCGCCCTGCTCCTCGCGCAGGGCGATGGCGCTGTCCTCGTCGTCGGCCGCGTCGTCGTCGTTGGCTGCGTCGTCGTCGTCGGCTGCGTCGTCGTCG
>Ga0055584_100000394_pt1 | contig 41467 bp, 28 predicted proteins | sample OSDHelmetaG_FD_58716 | JGI IMG/M metagenome (GOLD analysis project Ga0055584, IMG submission 58716) | Pelagic marine sediment microbial communities from the LTER site Helgoland, North Sea, for post-phytoplankton bloom and carbon turnover... | ecosystem: Environmental > Aquatic > Marine >...
CATTACAATTCGCCCCTACCATGACTTTTTCGATCCCTGATCACTATTTAACCTCTCAAAAAGAAGAACATCAAACAAAAAGGAGTCAGTAATTAGGGGCTAGGTTTTTTATGGAATGGAGTTAATTAACGGGTTTTCCATAAAAACGTTGTAGATGTGCTCGATATGTTTCTATCTGGTCAGGGATTTCCTCGGTGGAACATTTTCCCGATTCCGCCAGACAGGTGGCCAGTTCCTGTAGTGTTTCAGACTGAAGTCTCTCGTCGAAAATCAGCATCAGGCGGCGTTCGACGAGATCGCCAATCGTTTCCGCCCATTCATGTTCGATAGTCCATAGCACATACTGTCGTGGAAGAACGGTGCCAGAGAGCAGTTCATTCGAGAAGTCGGGCAACCCATCCAGAATTTCTTCGAGTGCGGTACCTTGTAAGCTCCAGAGAACTTGAATACTTTTCTGGGAGAGTTGGAATTTTTCGCAGAGGCGATCCTGTTCTGTCAGCAGGATGTCTTTCGTTTGTGGGTAATCTTTTGCTCCGGGAATCAAACGTGTTTTTGATACTGAAAAATAATGCTTTCCCATTTTTTTCAGAATGCGATCAGTCACTTTTTCCGCAAAGGCTCTCCATGAAGTTAATTTTCCGCCGACGAGTGTCACAATCCAACCGGCAGGGCCTTCGTATTCTTTGATTGAGTGATCGCGGGAAATCGAAGCAGCTTTGCCTTTAGGCTGATAAGGTAACGGACGCACGCCACTATAATGAAAATTGATGTCGTTTGTTGTCAAACCAACCTGCGGAAAAACCATGTTGACCATGCCCACCAGATAGTCAAGTTCTTCAGGACTGGCGACAGCTTCCAGCGGGTTGCCTTCCTCTCTGACATCGGTTGTCCCAACGAGTGTGCTGTTCCCGAAGGGCAGAATAAAGACCAGTCTGCCGTCACCGGCTTCTGAATAGATGCCCTGTTCCCCGAGCGCTTCAGTGAGTTTTTGATTGAAGGTAACGATATGGCTGCCTTTCGTCCCTCCCATTAAACGTGGAGAGGGGATATCGACCTGCTCGAGTGTTAAATCGCCACAGGCACCGGATGCATTAACGATGACCGTCGGTTCGAATTCTTCGTGGATCTCGTTTGGATTATGCAACGAAGAGATCAGGGCTTTTCTATCTTGCATTTTGAGGTGGCTGTACGTGTAAAGATCGAAGGGAAGGTGCTTTTCAATGGCGATCTTTTGACAGTCATGTAAGAGCGCAACCACAAAGCGTTCCGGGAACCGCATCTGTGCATCGGAATAACTGGCCAGCCAGCGAAATTGATCTGTATTGACGCTGGGTAGTCCCTGCTGGCCCACATCGTGAACCGAATGGCGGGGTAGATTTCCTTTTGAGGCAAACCAGTCGTAGAACGTCAGTCCCAGATTGACCAGATACACGCCGCGCTCGGACGAAAAAGAAAAACGGGTAGTCAGCCAATGCGCGCCGGGAACGCGGAACCCACTCAGAAAACGGAGCCCGGAAGAGAGAACACCCGAAAATCGATGTGCCAGGGGAATGGCAATCCGCAGTGGTTTTACGAGGTGAGGGGCAAGATTCAGGAGAACGCCCCGTTCTTGCACAGATTCTTTTACCAGTGAAAAATCACCATATTCGAGATATCTCAATCCGCCATGAATTAAGCGTGATGATTTTGAAGTGGCACCCTGTGAGAGATCACCTGAATCAATAATACAGACAGAAACGCCATTCAGGAGTAACTCGCGCGCGACAGAGACACCGTTAATTCCCGCGCCGAGGATTAAAACCCGCTGAGTTTGTTTCATAAAGGTTTCCGATATCTAATTTTACTGCGCGGGCCAAAATTCCATCAGCAGACGATGTTCGTGCGGACGATAATAACCTTCAATCCGGGTGCGGATCTGAAAGCCAAAACTTTCATAGAGTCGGACAGCGGGTGTATTGTCCGGGTTGACTGTCAGTAATACAACCTCAGTTGCAGACTGCAAAGCCTGTTTCATCAACGCCGACCCGATTCCTTGTCCACGAAAGTCGGGGTGAACCATAATTTTATGCAAAATGGTTTCATTCGTGTTCGTGGGAAACATCAGGAGCGCACCAGCCAGCCTGCTTTGCTGATTTTCATCAGAGCTCTCTGCGATCAAAATGGTCGCGTATTCAGACCAGAGACGCCAGGCATGTTCGCCATCAGGAATAAAAGTGTCTGGTTCTTCAGGCCAGGCAAGTCGGTCCAGAGCTGCGATTTCCAGAAAATCTTCTGGTGATGCCTGTTTGATCAAATAATCCACGAAAGCCTTTCATAGTCATTTCTTTGGAGGTTTCAGTCCGTCATAGATCCGTACCGTATTGTACGAACCCGGTCGATCGGTTTCGATCATGATTGAAGATAAAACCGACATGGAGTAAAAGAATACAGAGAGCTGCACAAACTGCAAGACAGCACAGATTACCTCTCTGCTCATTACACCTTCGCAAAATCCGAATTGGAATCATCAAGTTCTATGTCAAATTCTTCGATTCCTCATGTCGCACTCTTGATTGAAACATCGCGTTCTCATGGGCGTGGTTTGCTGAATGGTATTCGTCAGTTTATCGCAGAAAACGAAGAATGGTCGGTATTTGTAATGCCTCGTTCGCTGGATTCCCAAATTCCCGATTGGATTTCCCGCTGGAAAGGTGATGGGATATTAAGTCGTACAACCAGCCAGGAAATGGCTGATGCCATTACAGAGTCGGGGATACCGGCCGTCGAATTACGTGCGACAAAGCTGAATCATGCATTTCCATTTTTGGGGATTGATAATCGGGCCATGGGACGAATGGTAGCCGAACATTTTCTGGAGCGTGGAATCCGTCATTTTGGTGTTTATGAAATTGGCTCAGAAGTCTATTTTGAAGAGCGTCGCGATAATTATGTGCAAACCATACAGAAATCCGGTTTCGAAGTCAGTGTGTTTTCTGCTCTCGAAGATTCTGAAGCACCCCGCGAATGGGAAAAACAACAGGAAGAGATGGTGAAATGGGTCCGCGGTCTTCCCAAGCCCGTTGGCATTATGGCGTGTACCGATCAGTTGGGTTTCTGGTTATTGGATGCCTGTGACCGCGCTGGGATTTCCGTACCTGACGAAGTGGCCGTTGTGGGCGTTGAGAACGATGACATACTGTGTATGATGGCCCGCCCCCCTTTATCGAGCGTGGCTTTCAATTCGGCGCGCATTGGATACGAGGCAGCGGCATTACTGAGTCGGTTAATGAAAGGGGAAGCGGCGCCGGAAGAATCATTTCTGTTCGACCCTCTGGGAATTGTCACCCGGCAATCATCTGATGTGGTAGCCGTCGATGATCCGGAACTGGCGTTGGCACTACGTTATATTCGCGAAAATGCCTGCAAGGGAATCCAGGTCACCGATATTCTGAATGCGGTTCCCCTGTCACGAACCGCTCTGGAACGTAAGATGAAAGCGGCCATTGGTCGTTCACCCAAAGCGGAAATCATCAGAACCCAACTCGAGCGGGCTAAACAATTGCTGGGCACGACCGATCTTTCACTTTCGGAAATCGCACAGAAGATCGGGTTTCGGCATTCGCAATATTTCAGCACTGTGTTCAAGGAAAAAACGGGAGAAACTCCCGGAACGTATCGCGCAAAAATGCGTTAATCTCGAACTTCGGTTCTGGATCGACTGAAATATGCAGCATTTTCAGGCTTTCAGAATAGAATATACGCAAAACCTGATAATGTTTATGGGTTTCCGTAGTGACCGTTCCGGGTTCAGTTGTAGAATAGAAATCAATTCAAAGTTTGGAATTTTACGTAGAAAGAATGGTTGCAATGAACAAAGTGTTAATCATCGTCGGTGATGCAACGGAAACGGTAGATACGCTCTATCCTTATTATCGATTGATCGAAGGGGGTTATGAACCCGTGGTTGCTGCGCCGGAAAAGCGTCTTTATCAGATGGTGCTGCACGAGGTCAAACCGGGCTGGACGATTACCAAAGAGTGGGAAGGGTATACCATTCAAGCGGATATCGCCTTTAAAGATATCAACCCCGATGAGTACGTGGGGATTTTCTTCAGCGGCGGTCGAGCACCGGAATATATTCGTGATGATGAAGACTTAATCCGAATCACGCAGCATTTCTTTAAAAAAAATAAACCCGTTGCTTCCGTCTGTCATGGCGTAGAAATTCCAGCCCGCGCAGGTTGTGTAAAAGGGCGTCGCATGGCGACAGTTCCAAAATGCCAGTTTGACCTGGAAGTGTGTGGCGGGATTTTTGTAAATGAAGCCTGTGTGATTGATGGGAATATGGTCAGCGGCCGTACGTATCATGATCACGGGCAATATATTGGACCCTGGATGAAGATGCTCGATGAAGCACGAGATGCACAATAGTGATTAGATTTTTATTCGATTCCAGATAGCAGGAGAGAGTAATGACTTCACCAAAACTATCGCGCCGGACTTTTGTCAAAACCGCAGTCTCCGGCCTGCCATTAGCTTGTATTGCACCTGGAGTATTCGTGAATACCGCGCGTGCAGCGGATAAGCCGCGCAGCTCGAATGAACGATTAAAAATTGGTTCGATCGGCATGCGGTATCAAGGTTCGGTTATCGCCGACAAATCGCAAAATTATGGTGATATTGTTGCCATAGCAGATGTGGATCGGGAGATTGCAGAAAAAGCACGCAAACAGTTTGGCGGTAAAGCGACACTTTTCGAAGATTATCGCGAAATGCTGGAAAAGGCCGATATTGATGTCGTGACAATTGGTGCCCCCGATCACTGGCATACCAAAATGCTGATTGATGCCTGCCAAGCGGGCAAGGATGTCTACTGCGAGAAACCACTAACCTTGACCGTGGACGAAGGTAAGATTCTCAATAAAGTTGTCAAGCAAACCAAAGCTGTCGTGCAGGTGGGAACGTGGCAACGGAGTGACCATCGTTTTCGGCAGGCCGTCGAAATGGTGCACGATGGGCGTATTGGCAACTTGAAAAAAGTGACCGTCACACTCAGCAAAAATAAAACCAGTGGGGCCTTTAAACCGGAGCCAGTGCCCTCGGTTTTGAACTGGGATCTATGGCAGGGGCAGACACCGGACGTGCCTTACATCAAAGAACGATGTCACTATACGTTTCGCTGGTGGTATGAATATTCCGGTGGCCAGATGACAGACTGGGGCGCGCATCATATTGATATCGCACAATGGGGTGCCGGCATGCAGGACTCTGGCCCGGTTGATATCGAAGGAACCGCTAAGTTTCCGAATGTCAAGAATGGCTATAATGTGGCCCTCGATTATCACCTTAAGGCCCGTTATGCAAATGGAGTTCTCCTGGAAGTAAATGACACAGGTCGAACCGGTGTGATGTTTGAAGGCGATCAGGGTCGGATTTTTGTGAACCGTGGTACCATCGCCGGCAAACCGGTAGAAGATCTGGCGAAAAAACCATTGTCGCGTGAATCATTCAAGGTTTACAGTCATGACAATCTCTCTCGTCCGCCGCGCATGGGCAAACTGGATGCGATTGTGAATCATATGGGGAATTTCTTTGATTGTATCGAATCGCGTGAAACGCCCATCTCCAGTGTGTCGAATCAACATCGTTCTGTCAGCCTTTGTCATATTGGAAATATATCACAACGCCTGGGCAGAAAACTGACGTGGGATCCGGAGCAGGAATTGTTTGTGGGTGATGCGGAAGCGAATACCTGGTTAAAACGTGAGCAGCGGTCCGGATATGAAATTAAAGATTCTTAATATCCGCGAATACATTTAATTAGTCGTTGCTTTGTTTCTTTCTATTTGATGGCAGGAGAAATTATGACAGTCTCGACGGGCCTTATCACTGAAGCACATCAGAAACAATTTCAGGAAGAAGGTTATTTCATTCTGGAGAAGGTGATTTCAGAAGAGCATCTGCAGATCATCCGGGATGCGTGCGATCATTTGATTGATTTAATGCACCAGGAAATGGATCGACTGGGCACCGATCATATTCACATCAGCCACCGTGGGAAACGCTATCATATCGCCAAGAAGTATGATCAGGCACCGCGACTGGAAGAGTATGTATTTGGCGACTTGATGGCGGAGATCTGTAAAGCGACAATTGGTGATACCGCTTATCTGTTTTATGATCAATATGTCGTGAAGGCGGCAGAGAAGGGGATTAAGTTTTCCTGGCATCAGGATTCTGGTTATCTCGGGTTTCTACATCGTCCTTATGTCACATGCTGGGCAGCCGTGGATGATATGACGGTCGAAAATGGTACGGTGGACGTGTTACCTTATTCTACGGTTGGTGTTCGTTCGCTCGTTGAACATATTCAGGACCCTGAAACAGGAGATAAGACCGGCTATTTTGGCAAGGAGCCGGGCGTGACTGCCGTTGTGCCCGCGGGCAGTCTGGCGGTATTCAGTTCTCTGACGTTTCATCGAAGCGGCGCCAATACAACAGACAAGATGCGCCGTGCTTATGTCACACAATATTCACCCGCACCGATAATAGACCCCGAGACAGAACAGCCGAAACATCTGGTGGTACCATTCTTAAAGGATGGAGCCAAAGTCGTTTCTTAAGCAGGTCTCAGGTAAACAACAAGAGAAAGAATCAAACGCATGGTTGGTCAAGTTAATCGTCGTGATTTTAATAAACGGGTTGTGGGAGCCGCGCTCTCCGGAGGCCTTTTGGGAAACACATTTGCTTCCGGGGCGAATGGTTCTCAAAAACCATTCGAACTCAATTACATTGTGGCTTCCTGCATGTATGGTACGTTGCCTCTGGAAACGATTCTTCAGGAAACGCCGAAAACCGGCGCGCGTTATCTGGAGATCTGGGCTAAACGGCACGGAGATCAGCGGGAACAGATTGAAAAACTGGGCGTCGAAAAGACGAAGCAGTTGTTTGATCAATATAACGTCAAGCTCGGCAGCTTTACCTGTTTCAAATATGGCTTGTTTAACATGCAGGGGGAGATGGACCTTGTCGCTCAGTTAGGCGGTGATATGGTCATCTGCAACAGTGGTGGCCCCAAAGGTTTAAAAGGAGCAGAACTGAAGTCGGCCATCATAGCCTTTGCTGCAAAGCTGAAACCACACGTTGCAGCGGCTGAAGAAAAGGGAGTGATCATCGGTCTGGAAAATCATGGTGGTGGCTTGATTAATGATCCGGACACTCAACGTTGGTTAATGGATGCGTTGCCTTCAAAACATTTCGGGATGGCTTTAGCGCCATATCATTTGGAACAAGATGAGACACAGATAGCAAAGCTGATTGCCGATCTGGATGAGCGCCTGGTGCATTTTCAAGCCTGGCAGCATGGTATGGGATGTATGAAGAAGCTTCCCAAGGAACAGGAGTTATTACAACTGCCTGGCAGAGGTGATTTGAACTTTGTTCCCGTGCTGGCCGCGCTCAAGAAAATCAATTATCAGGGTAGAACGGAAATCTTTATGCACCCTGTTCCTCGGGGCATTCCGATTCTGCCAACTGCTGCTGAAGTGACTGCCGAGATCAATCGGTCGCGTGCTTATCTGGGAAAGTGTCTGAAGCAGGCCTGATGTCACGCTGGCTGTCCTCTTTACTCTACAAGCTAAGGTGAAGTCGTTTTATGAAAACGCGGAGAAAAGTACTGGCCTTTGTTGTGATTCTCCTCTACTGTTTGCCTTGTGGTTTCAGACATTCAGTTGAAGCGAAAGAAAAAAGCCGTCAGCCGAATATCATTCTAGTGATGACCGATGATCAGGGGTATTGGGATACGGGGATTTCCGGTAATCCAGACATCGAAACGCCGACCATTGATCGCATGGCTGCAGAAGGCGTGACCTTCACGCGTTTTTATGCGAATATGGTGTGTGCGCCTACGCGTGCTGGCTTGATGACAGGGCGACATTATCTCAGAACCGGGTTGTATAATACCCGCTTTGGTGGCGATACTCTGGGGCAGAATGAAACGACGATTGCCCAGGTGTTGAAGTCAGCCGGCTATCAGACCGGGCTGTTCGGAAAATGGCATCTGGGTCGATATGCGCAGTATCAGCCTCATCGGCGTGGCTTTGATCATTTTTTTGGTCATTATCACGGACACATTGAACGGTATACCAATCCGGATCAAGTGGTGGCCAATGGCCGCCCCGTCGAAACGCGGGGTTATGTATCTGACTTGTTTACTGATGCGGCCATTGATTTTATCACGCGTTCCAAGTCACAACCTTTCTTTTGTTTTCTGGCCTATAACGCGCCGCATTCTCCCTTTCTGATGGATACGTCACACTTTGGCCAGCCTGAGGGAGATAAACTGATTGAAAAATATCTTGCCAAGGATTTGCCTCTACGAACAGCGCGGATTTATGCGATGGTAGAGCGAATCGATCAGAATCTGAAACGGTTATTGCAGTCGGTGCAGGATCTGGGGATTGAGCAGGAGACGATTGTGATTTTTACCAGTGATAATGGTGGCGTCAGTCGCGGATATAAAGCCGGGCTTAAGGGGAGTAAGGCGAGTGCGTATGAAGGTGGCATCCGAGTTCCCTTTGTCGTGCGTTGGCCGGGTCACTTTCCGGCGGGGAAATCGACTGATGCGATGGTGGCACAGATTGATCTGTTTCCCACGTTTTGTGAATTGGCTGGCGTCAAAGTTCCCGGGGAAATCAAACTGGATGGGAAGTCGATTTTGTCTCTGATGCAGGAGGGGTCGGGAAAATCTCCGCACAAATATCTGTATCATACGTGGGACCGTTACACGCCGAACCCCTATCATCGCTGGTCGATCCATGGGGAACGGTTCAAACTGGTTTTGCATAACAGCCAGGGGAAAAAGAAAAAAATAGAACCGATGGGCCAACTTTACGATTTGAATGCTGACCCGGGTGAGACCAGAGACTTGGCGCGGAAGTATCCGAAAGAAACTCAGGCACTGCGTACTGAGTTTTTACGATGGTTTGGGGATGTGACAGCGGGTCAAGTGTATCAGCCGACAGCGATTCCTGTAGGAGATGCGCGCGAGCCAGCAGTTGAGTTGCAGCCGAGTTGGGCCATTCTCAAAGGAGGCGGGTTGGAATATTCGTTTGATGGCTATGACTGGGATACGATAGACAACTGGGAGTCTGACCAGGGGACTGCAGTCTGGCAAATCGATGTGTTAAAAGCAGGTCGCTATGCTGTGGAATTGAGCTATGGGTATCGATCAGAACAGCTTGAAGCGGGTCAGCTTCAAGTCTCGGTCGGTGATAAAACGATTCAGAAAACACTGCCGATGAGTGTGAGTCAGAATGTGTTCGTCAAAACCTCAGCGGGTTCTTTGGAACTTAAGAAAGGAAAGCATCAGCTGACAATTCAAGCCGCGAATGCAGAGGGCATCAAAGGTCTGCGTCTGAATTCGATCTGGTTGAAACGTCTGGAAAAGTAGTCTGTTGATCTAGAAGCAGAGCAGGGCACATTCGAAAGAGGATACGACCAAAATAGATGTCTGGTTCAAAAGCCTGGTAACGATAAGAACAGTCGTAAAATCATCGCGTTTGCAATATCGATGAAAAAAGCTCCCAAAAGCGGAATTACCAGAAATGCTTTAGGAGAGACGCCGTATTTATTTACGATTGCATGCATGTTTGCCATAGCGACAGGTGTTGCACCGAGACCCAGGCCAACAAAGCCACCCGACATGACAGCGGCATCATAATCTTTTCCCATGAATCGGAAGACGATGTGGTAGGCAATGAAAGCCATCAAAATGATTTGAATTAATACTACAGATAACAGAGGACCTGCGCTTGAAGCGAGTGTCCAGAGTTGCATGCTCATTAAGCTCATGCTCAAGAAAAGTTCAAGCGAGATATCTCCACACAGCCCGATCGCGTTATTGTTGAGATCTTTTTGAAATAGATCCAGTAAGTTCGTCAACACGATGCCGACAAGAAGTGCTGTTAAAAATCCAGGAAGTCCCAACCCTCTGGTTTGCAGCCACTGATTGACGACGTCACCCATTGAAACGCAAATTGCCAGTGCCAATATCGTTCCCAGCATACCTTCTAACGTCACTGGAATTGTGTTAGTGGCAGGTTCATCATCAGTTGTATTCCGTTCTTTTTCGATTGGGCCGGTAAGATTGTTTTTTTGAATTAGGTATTCTGCGATAGGGCAACCCACCAGGCCACCGGCAATGAGCCCGAATGTGGCACAAGCGATTCCTGCTTCGGTCGCTCCTGTGAGTCCGGCTTCACGTGCAACCTCGCCCCAACTTATTGCGGTACCAAATCCACCTGCAAATGAGATACTGCCAGCCATTAATCCATATCCCGGGTTAAAGCCAAACAGAGAAGCGACACTGATTCCGGCTATGTTCTGCAAAAATAGAAAGACGATAGAAATTAAAAGCATGAGCCCCAATGCTTTTCCACCATCGATTAACGTGCGAAGTTTGGCTGATAAACCAATTGTGCTGAAGAAAACCAGTAGTAAGAGGTCGCGCAGCGACAAATCGAACGCGATTTCCTGGCCGGTCATGAGGTAGATTATGGCTACGATCAGGCTGCAAAGTATGCCACCAACGACGGCAGAAGGTATATTGGCTGTTCTTAACCAGGAAATCTGGCTTAGTAATAAAGAGCCAATTGATAAGACCAGAATGCTGATGATCAACGTTTGGGTAACTGAGATTTCCATAGTGATTTATTGTAAACCTGACGATCCAACGAACGTAGTGTAAGTCGATCAGAAGTATTAGGGATTTGAAGGTCAGCTATAGCGACTTCCGGATACGGTGAAAACTTTCCTGGATTTCTTTTCCCACGTTAAACAGTGCCTCTGTTACATTGCCGGCAGATTCTTTCATGGCATCTTTCACTGGCTTGTATTCGTCTTGCAGTTTGTCTAAGCGATCAGTGACTTGCTCCCATTCATCCCTCGCTTCTTTTTTGCCGAGGTTGATTTTTAATGCTAATTCATCGCGCTGTTGTTCTAAAGCACTGATCAGTTCTTCCAGACGGTTACGGTTCGTCATTTTGTTTCCCTTTCAAAAAATTGACAGCAATGATCTCGATGAGCACCGCGGTACTCTTTTCAGTGCTTTGAGATACAGCAGGCCACCAGATTTATTATACCCGTTCTGCATAAAAATCGACACTGATGAAAAATGAAATTGGTGAAAACGTCTCAGTCGATCAAAACCAAAACATCTTGCAATTCATTTTGGTCGTCTGCGGCTCTGGGAAGAGGCGTCGAAGCCTGATCGCCGATTTCTTTAATGACATCACAGATAGCTGCTGTTGCATTGCCTGAATGCAGGCCTTGCGTGAGGTGCTGGCAGATTTGATCAACGAATGACTGACCCAGTTTGTCAATCACGGACTGGTCGGCGAGGGCGACGGCCATGTGTTCGAAGAGGGAGATATAAATCAGGATACCAGTTGCACCATCGGTGTGATGGACACGTTTGTCGAAGAAGATTTCGCGTGCCCGGGCCGCGACTTCATCCTGCATTTGCTGGCGTGGTGTAAATAATCTTCTGAGCCATCCAATTCTGGAACCGACTATAGCACCGATGATAAAGGCAATGATCAACAATATCGCTGCAAAGATGAGTTCGACACCCACCGGTAAACCACTCCAGTCGCCTTGTCCTGCGTTTCTGGGAAAGAAGAACCATAGGCAGAGAGCCGTCATTACCGTGAACCAGAGGCCCACGATATCTTCAGGACGATCATAACGGCCTGAAGAAGTTGACAGAACGGGTACAATTTCACAAGAGGTGCGTTTTTCTGCATCGACAACTGCCTGTTCGACATGTTTCTGCTGGTCTTCGTTCAAATAGTCAAATGCGCTTTGCATGTGTTGCTACTTTCAATGTGTTATTAAAGAGGACAACAGTTACCAGGAACCCGATGCCCCACCGCCTCCTGAGAATCCACCTCCAAATGAGCCACCGCTGAAACCTCCACCGCCGCCACGGTTGTTTAACATCTGATAAAGGAGTGTGCCTATGGCAGCAAAAACAACACCCCAAAATAACCAGGCCCAGCCACTGGAACCGCGTCGAATCATTGAGATGATGGTAAAAATTCCCAGCCCGATGCCGACGACGATGAAGATCGATTGCCAGGCAGAGCGTGGTTTAACTGGCAGTTCAAGTTTCCTTGCCATTTTGTCGAGGGCTTCAACCCCTGCCAGGATTCCCTGAGGAAACATTCCCAGTTTAAAGTCACTGATGATGTAATCATCCATGATTTGCTGGCAGAGCTTATCTTCGCGATGTCCCCAGCCAGCACCCAGTTCAATTCTGGCCTTACGGTCATCTTTGGAAACCAGTAATAAAATTCCCGTATTCCAATCCTGATCCCCCAGTTTAGCATGACCAATTTGCCACTGGTTGAATAGAATGGTAGCAAAGGTTTCAATTCGCATGTCGGCTCCGCCATATTTTGCCATCGAGTCAATTGTGACAACAATGATCGGCGTAGCTTTGTCTGTGAGCAGTTTGTCGCAGATCTCTTTAATTTGCTTGTTGGTATTCTCATTAAGCATCCCAGCGAGATCTCGTACAAATTCACGATCTCCCGGCGGGTCGAGTGTCAATTCCAGCGCAGAAGCTGAATTCATTCCTCTGAAGCCGAAGAGGAACAAGATTAACAGACAGACAAAAACTTGCTTGCATTTCAGGGAATTGTTCACGTTGTCTCGCTCGATAGAGAGAACTGACTTAAAGAATGGGATCAAAAAGTCAGTTTAGGAATCTGAGCGAATAATTTCAATTCCACTTAAAGCAGGCTGCATTTTCTTTGCACTTTCATTTAGCGGTACCAGTTCCAGATGCAGGTTGTCTTTCACGGGAATACCATCGAATTTTTGAAGCGAAGTGGGTTTGTCTGTCTTTGGTGAAAAGCCCTTTTGTACAACTTTTCCCTGTAACTTGATATCAAACAACGGCGGTTCCTGTTTTTGATTCAAGGAGACTGGTTCGAGCCCTGAAAATGAGAGTTCTACTGAATACGTTGCTGGTGCATCACGTTTCCCTAAAAGTGGAATCGTACACTCTTTCAGACCTCTGGCCCAGGATGTGAAGACCCAGGGAGGCTCTGCCTCTTTTACTGGGTTGGTGATCTCGTTCAAGCTGTCATATCCACCCCCTGAGGCGAATTGTGGTTTGATATCAAACTTAAAATCGAGGCCGGTTTCACGACTCGGTTTGGGACGTGGATAAGCCATCCAGACTGTTCCATGAGCGTCTCGTCTGTCACCGGGTGCCCCCATGTTTAAAGCCATGTGTTGGACTGGAGTCTTGGGGCCGACAGAACTGAAGATGGTCCAGTGAGATCGTTCTTCACGAGGTTCCAGAACAATTGTGGATGAAATGGAAAACAGGCAAACACAGCCTGCACTGGATTCGGGAATCATGACCAGGCCGTTGGCGGGAATGGCATTGATCCAGCATCCGGTGCGATGTCCGGCGAAGTGTCTTGTGCCGCCATCTTTTTCGAGATCATAAAATCCGGTATAGCCCGAACGGAACATCAGCAGGTTTTCAGATGCGGCAAGCATGCCACAGTGATGGCCTTCACGCATGATACTCCAGGGAACTTGTTGACCCGTGAGTGGGTGCTTTCGTGTGTGTTGGACGCCGGTGTAAAGGTCGTATGACCAGGGCTCTGCAATGATTTTTTCACCTACGATAATGGGGCGGTGACGATAATTGGCATCTTTGGTCCAGAGTTTTGAGCCATCGGCGGCGTTGAGTGCTACCAGTCGACGACGAGAAAAATCACCGGCGATAAACTGCCTCCAATAGTGACCGTTCGCGTTGGCGCCGCATAATATTAAGACGTTATTTTGGTAGAGGAGCGATAGTTTTCCGCCCCCAATTCCAATTTCACTACAGTCTGTGACATCCACGGGGGTCGACCAGAGTTTTTTACCGGTTTTTACATCAAGCCCCACTGCCAGTCTGAGGTCTTGTTTTTTGAGTCTATCTTCGGCGATTTCTTTCTCTTTGCCGGTTAAATCTTTTAGTTTCGATTTATCTGAACGGAGGATTTCACTGCGTTGCTCACTGGTGATTGAGCTGTCGATGAAATAAGCCGCCTCTGGGCCAATGGCAATCGTGTGGTGGGCGATGTTTTTTCCCTGGTAACTCCAGGCTGGTTTACCTGTTTTGACATCAATTGCGAAGATCGCATCTGTTGAATCGTTTGTTTTGCGCCCTCTGCGTCTCTGTCGACGTTCGAGTTCATTACGCGTGGTTGCTGTTCCAAACAGCATACCATCCTGATACGCCAGATAACCCCATTCGTGTTTGCCATCGTTCAGCTTTTCAGGTAGGGCGATTTTTCGAACCGTTTTCCCAGTGGCTGCATCCAGTTCGTAACAGAATTCTTTCATCATAAAGAAAAGACTGTTATCGCTGGCGACCAGGTTACCCGGGTTTTGATTTTGAAAAACTCCCGTGCGAATTGCCTGTGGGTTTTCACGTTCCCAGAGGAATAAACCGTTGTAGGCGTCGAATGCCATAATGGTACTCTCACCTTGGATGAACAGGCGGCCGTTGATTGCCAGAGGACCTACGGCACCTTCATGGCGGTTGACCATTTTCTTTTCACCGGGATCACCAAACCAGAGGACACCTAAGCCGCCTCGAACTCGTTGATCTTTACTACTGGCTGTATTTCCGGGATCTGCATATTGGTGTGACCAGCTGCCGGCGCCTGGTAAGGCACCGCGTTTCAGCAGGGCATAACCACCGGTCGATTTTGTTTCCGATGTTTTTTCAAGTTTGGTCTGCTTGAGCCACTCTGTTAACTTCTGAGCCGACACTTTTGCTGCCTTTGGATTGTCTGGGACGCCAAAACAGATGGTCCCCCCCAATGGTTTCAAGTGAGTCGCAATATCTTTGGGTATACCAGGAATCTGACCCGATTTCAGCAATGTATCCGAGACAATCAGGTTCGCAAAATAACGAGAGTAAGGGAGAGGAGAAAGTTCTGTTTGATGAACGGCAATCCGATGTCCATAATAACCTGCCTGGCTCAATTTCTTACGGGAAATATCCACTTTGGCTGCATCTGGTTCGATACAGTAGATTTTCAAATTACTGTTTCGCGCCAGTTCGTAAGCGAGTCTTCCTTCTTCACTTCCCAGAACGAGACAGAATCCATTTTTGACTTGTGAGTGTGATAAAATATCTTTGGCTGCCTGTTGATAGACAGGAGTCAGCTCATCTTGGGGATAGGGAGATTTTTGGGTGATTTCAGCCTGTTTTTGTTCAGATGTTTGAGTGTTCGCTGAATGAAAGGCAACGACATCTCCTTGAGAGGTACTGACAACCAGCGCGCCATCAGAAACAGCCAGACCACGTGCTTCTCCATTGACTTTCAATGTTTCCAGAACTTTACCGGTCTTTTCATCGAGAATGACCACTTTGTCCTGGCCACCCACGACAACTTTAGTACCAGCGACAATCAGTGCATTGCGAGCATCAGATTTCTGTTCCCAGAGTACACCGACATTATTATATTTTTTTTTGTCTGCCTGCAGCTTTTTGATTTCGGCTCGCGTTTTCTCAGCTTCTTCGCCTTTCACAAAACGGATTTTATTAAACAGCTTATTCAAACTCATTTTGATTTTGTGAGATTTTTGCGATGCTGCGGCATGTTCTTTACGATTGAATTTTCGGACTGAAGTCTCTGTCGCGATATATCCGAATTCACCTTGTGCGGCCATTTGCTGACCTTCCAGCCAGGCAAAACCGACATCACCTTTAGATTGCGATAATGCCAGAATGTGGTGTGCACCCATCGAATAAATCTGCCCGTCAGCAAGCAAGGCCTGTGTTCCCCCGATAACACCGCCGGCGGTGCTTCTCCAACTAAAGCTCCGTTTATGCTCTTGTTCACCAGTTTTTTTGTTGAAGGCAGCAGGCAGAGAGCGACCTGAGGGAATGATTAAGATATCTTTATTGGCCAGAAGATATCCTTGCGGGGAAAGTTCATTTCGACCTGCACTTGTTTGGCTCAGGTTATCGACTTTCCAGATGACTTTTCCGGAGTCTGCATTCACCGCATATAAGTAAATATTTTCATGCGGAAAAATTCCCGCTCCAAAATAAGCGATCCCTTCATCAACCAGGATACTCGTTCTTACAGGCCAGCGCGAAACCATTTCTCCTCGAGCGATAATCATTTCATCGTTCAGCCCGGCTCGTAACTTCCAGAGTTCTTTTCCAGAAGCAGCATTCAAGCAGTAAACAAAGCCATCGTCAGAACCAAAGAGAATATTCGACTGATTGATTGTAGGAGCCAATCGAATGGGGCCTCCGGTAAAAAATTGCCAAATGACTTTTCCACTTTTCAAATCGACACAACGTAGTTTATGATCGACTGATGAACCATAATAGGCGCGCCCCTCTGAGATGGCGACATGGAAGGCATCATCAAAATCAACGCGTGCTTCGAGATCGTGTCCTTCAATCACTCGCTCACCAGGATCTGTCTGGCTGGTTTGCGGTGGGCGGGGGGCAGTATGTTTCCAGGATGATTTTAATGGAATCTGGAAAGAATCGGTTGTGGCACCGGAACGGGCTTTATCGCCGAGATATGTGGTCCAGTCTTTCGCCTGGGTCTGTTGGCAGAGCAGACAGGAAATGAAACAGAAAGAGAAAAACAGCGAGACAACACGGGGAAGACGATGATTCACTTGTTGATCCTTTAAAAATGGCGCTATAAGAAAAAATCAGGCGTATGGATGTCTGTTTTCAGCTCAACGTATAGGGGGGCGTTTATGTCTATCGAGTATACTCAGTTTGATCAGGGAATGGCAAGTAGTTGCAGAAAAGGGATGCTTTGAATTGCAATGTTTCTGTCAGGGGCCTATTTTGGTGATCAGCGTTAGATTACTGAGTTCGTACCGTGGATTTTTATATTTAAAGTCTTTTCTGAGAAGATTTTGTATCAAATCAGGAAAACAGGCAGAATTCGGTACCAGCACTTAATACCTGAATCAATTGCATGCTGAGTTGAAACATTTGGTGTTTTCGAATTGTTGAGAGTATCACAGGGGATGTCAGAATGAAAATGAGAGCGTTACTAATTCTGGTGGGAATAAGTTTATTAACCGGTTGTCCTGATTCCGGAGCACCTCCTGCATCTCCCCCTGAAGAAAATTTGACTTCTTCCAGTAAAGAACCAACGAAGCAGGTAGCCTCGAATCTGGCGGACAGACCTGAGTCGGTTCAGGCTTTTCAAGATCTGGATGCCAAGATGGTTTTTTCGAAAGATGGCCGGGTTCTCATTCTGGATTTGAAAGGTACGACAGCCAAAGATGCAGACTTAAAACACTTAGCCGGTTTACCTTCTTTGGAACGACTCACGATCTGGGGGCCGAATTTCACCGATGCAAGTGCAGTCGCCATCGGCAAACAGAAAAAACTATGGTATTTGAATATGGAAAGTACTGCCATTGGAGATGCCGGAGTTCAAAAGATATCTGATTTAAAAGATCTACAAGTACTTTCTCTGCGTGCCACGAATATCACAAACGACGCTTTAAAAGTCATTGCCGCGTTTCCAAAGTTGAAAGATCTCGATTTGAGATTTAATAAAGAAATCAATGACGAGGGGATGCCATTGATCAAGGGTATGAAAAATTTAAAAGTTCTCAAGCTGCAGGCAACCCAGGTGACTGATGAGGGGATGAAGTATGTAGCAGCACTGCCAAACCTGCAGAGATTGAATACCTGGGGTCGAAATATTTCTGATAAAACTTTGGAATTGCTCAAAGATAAAAACCTGATTTCATTGGAACTTGATGATACTGAAGTCTCAGACGAGGGGATGCAGCATCTGAAAGGTATGACCAACATGGTAGCTCTGCATTTGCGTCGTGATTTTGTTGGTGACCCCGGTGTTAAGAATTTAGAAGGAATGAAAAAACTGCAAACTCTCCATTTGCGTGATACCGTAGTGACAGATGAAGGCATGAAATCTTTGTCTGGTTTGACGGAATTGACGTATCTCGATCTGGATGAGTCAATGATAGGAGACAAAGGTCTCGAACAGATCAAGAATTTAAAAAAACTGAATCGCCTGGGGTTATGGGGTACGCAGACGACGGATGCCGGCTTGAAGATCATTTCCGGTTTGACCGATCTGACTCGTCTCAATCTGGAAGAGACTCAAGTCACCGATGCGGGTCTGAGTGATTTGCTGCTATTGAAAAAACTGGAGTATCTCAACTTAAGTAAAACGGAGATCAGTGATGAAGGGTTGCAGAAACTGGCTGCGTTAAAGAATCTGAAGGAACTTCAACTCAGTTTTACCCAGGTTTCTGATGCAGGAGTCGAAAAATTTAAAGCGGCAGTACCGGGTTGTAAGGTAAAACGCTAAATGCAGGTCCGTGTGTGATGAATCAGAATGCAAATAATCGTTCTCAAAGGGCTGCCCGGCAATTACTGGAAAGTTGGCAGCGTTCGGGGATTACGCATCTCAAGCGTGTGGTTCCAGATCCGAAGCTGGTAACACAAGACGAGCCTGAACCAGAGACGCCATCTGAAAGAACGATTTTACCAGTGTCCAGAGATGTGCAGACTGTGGCGAAGCCGGAAATACTAACGCAGCAAACAGTAGTACCAACAAAAGAAGATTCTACAGAGCCAGATGACTCTCAAAAGGAAATGGGCGTGCCTCGAACGACTAAGTCAAATTTGGTGAAAGCTGATCGCCAGGCGGAATTGGATATTATCGCAGATCAGGTTGCCCAGTGTAAAAAATGTCCTGAGTTAGCTTCGACACGTACGCAGACTGTGTTTGGTGTGGGAAACCCCAAAGCAAAAATCATGTTTGTAGGAGAAGCGCCAGGTGCAGATGAAGATAAGCAGGGCGAGCCATTTGTTGGTCGTGCGGGCAAGTTACTCGATAAGATTATCGAAGCCTGTCAAATGAAACGCAGTGAAATCTATATTGCTAATATTCTCAGGTGTCGGCCGCCGGGAAACAGAAATCCTTCTGATGAAGAAGCAGCAAACTGCCGCGGATTTCTGGATGCACAGATCGAGATCGTTGATCCAGATTATATTGTATGCTGGGGATCGGTGGCAGCCAAGAACCTGCTGCATTCCGATTTACCGATTGGAAAAATGCGAGGCCAATTTTATGACTATGGTCGTGCGCGTGTCCTGTGTACTTATCATCCTTCTTACTTATTGAGAAACCCGTCAGCAAAGAAGAATGTCTGGGAGGATATGATTTACCTGTTCCAAGATATGGGGATTGAACTGAAGTCCTCATAATTACAGGTCGGGAGAGTTATGATTCGCTCTTGGAGCCGTTGAGCTGGAGTGCACCTTTTCTCAAGCTTTGTCTGCTCAAATGGGGCGGTTTAATGGTGGAAACGGTCGAATGAGCGTCTGCTGTATTTGCTGATTCTGAGTTCGAAACCGGTTCTTCAGACAGTTCAATCGACTCCAGCGCCATGATGGTTCGGAAAAGATCGCGACAACTCAGCTTGCCCACAAGTCGCCCGTTTTCGGTAACTGCCATGCAGCTGTTTCGGCGATCACGAAAATAATGAATCAATTGCAGTGCCTCGTTTTCAGGCGAAAGCGCATCAATCTGTACATGCATGATGGAATCAATGGGAGCTTCCAGGTCTTGATACATCAGTTTATGCTTAAGAATTTGGTAATCAGGTACGACACCGAGTAATTTCATTTGATGATCGGTGATATAGATTTCGGCAGATTCTGCCAGGATCATTTGCTCTGCCGCTTTCTGGAGACTTGTTCCCGTCAGTACACTGACAGGATTGACCGTCATTAAATCGCGAACTCGTACCTGCATAGTTGACCCCTTGGCGGTTCCCTTTTTGAATTTGAATTGATTCAAACAAGGTTTACTATAAAGACGAATTAAAATCTTTTATCTAACGAAAAGATCAAAGAGCCGGCCCGCTTAAGTTTCAATTTTCCTTATGGTGAAAATAAAACTTTAATAGACTCTTTGCTCAAAGAATAAGTTGCAAAGCGACAACATGATGCAATTTTTCAACGAATATTGGTTATTAATTGATAATCTTCCGCGTATCAAGACTGGTCATACAGGTTGTAACGGTTGCAATTTGAGTTGCTGACACGCAAGAGGAAATACATCCTGTACGTGATTATAAATCGTGCGGGGAGCCAGCTTTCGCACAGCTGTTACTGACTCAGATTCCAGAAATTCAAGATATCAGAGCTGACCTGAGAGACTACTTTGGGGCCGGTAGTCGCTTCAATGTGGCCCAATGGATGATGGGATGAATGTGTCTTCCATAGTTCAGCGAGTGCTTCAATGCGGAACGAGGGGATAAACCGATCATAATCTGCTACATGCAGGTGAATGGCTGAGGTGGGAACTTTGGCTGTCCAGTTTGCGACAACGAGTGGTCTGCAGAGCTGTTCCAACCTGTCCCGATCCATAGGTTCATGAGCCACTCCGCGTCGAATGGCTTTTACTACCGTTCCTCCTTCTTCAAGAATGTGAAAGAGATCAACGGGGGGAGTAATTGCCATAACAAACTCGAGCTGTTCAATTAACAGAGCCGCTGTCAGAGTCATCCAGGCTCCATGACTGATGCCCACGAGACCGATTTGGTGTCCTTCTTTCTGTAACGCGAGAATCAAGCTCCAGAGATCCAGAACTCCCTGACGTGCTACTGTTAGTTGATGGTCTAAGTTTCCCCCTGCAATTAATTGACCGGGACGATAACCAGCGGGAGTACGACGATAGTTAAAAGGGCTGTCCAGCATGACGACATCAACACCCGCGGGAGTCAACCGTCGGGCGAGTCTGTTGAAACTTCTCACACCCATCTGGACAATGCCATCGACGGCAACGACGGTGTAATGTGGAATGGAATCCGCTGTGCGATCCACAGTCGTCGATTTCCAATGCCGTCCCTTCACAAGATCGTTTTCAAAAAAACCGGTCTGGATCGAACTGGGGAATTGAAAATCTTCGATCTGGGCAGAATCAAACGTCGATTGGGAAGCAGGGCTTAAATAGGGTTGGTATTCCAACCGAGCCGCTTGCGGGGTGGGAGAGAAAAAAGTATTCAGGTCGCCACTATAAAGTTCCGATGATGTTTCTCCAGCATTGGATAGAATGAGCGGATGTTTTTTGTAATAGAAAAAGCGGTGCAGGAGATAATAACCAAGAATTTCATCCAGGACCGTCGACCAAAGTCTACGCATCATGTGGCTAGCTCTGAAAATAAGGAGTGGCTTATTCTGATTTCGGTTTCAGGGTTTCTACCAGGCTAGACTCAATATCCGCCTGCGTGAATTGCTGGTTAGGGTCAGCGAATGAAAACTTCTTGATGAGCTTTCCTGTACGATCATAAATTCGATAATGAGGTAAAGCACCGTCATCAATTTCAAAAGTATCCATCGGGTCCTGATCATTTTCTGCAGTTGCCAATATGTTGATAAACTGTGCGTCTTTGGATTCTAGAAATTGTAATACCGATTTTTGCGTTTCTGGGTCTGATTCATCCATGCTGACAGAAATGACTGTCAGACCCTGGTCCGCAAACTTCTTGTTCCATTCCACAGTATGGTGGAAGTTTTTCACACAGGGAATACACCAGGTAGCCCAGAAATCAACGAGAATGACTTTTCCCTTCTGCTTTTCTAATAATTCGTTAAAACCATTCACGTCAGTTTCAATCAGCGTGATCTCTACGGTTTTACCTGGTTTGATTTCGGGGGAATTGGCTTCTGCTGACTGACTCGGGTTCTCTTCTGTGATGCTGGGAGACTGAGAGCTTTCCTGCGATGAACATCCGAGAGTCAGAATAATCAGCATGCAAGTTATGAAAAGGAAAAGATGACTTCTGAAGATGATTATATGGTTTGACTGAAATGAACTCATTTTTCGTCCCTGAACTTTTGAAGTAAAACTGAAACACCTGCTCAAATTTTATACAAATATACGAAATGAACATAGTGTGAAGTGTGTAATCTTAAGTAAGATTAGAATTCCACTCAATATCTTATAAATAACTTCTATCAGCATCTGGCAATTAATCAGGATTAAAACATGCTCACGCAAAACAAGATCACCGGGAGAAGATTCAACCTCTTGAGAGTGGTGCAACTGCTGCTGTTGCTGAACGGAACGATCAATATCGTCCAGGCCGGGGAGTCTGAATTCTCACTGAAAATAGAGGGGTTGGCGGACGCCTTCATTGAAGAGGTTTCTCCAGGTGATTATCGGATCATGATTGCGGGGGTACCTCTGGAGCGAATCACAGGAGCAGAATTTTCTGCATTGCGTGAGCTTGAAATCAAACTGCAGGATAAAAAAAATACGAAGACAGAGACCGAGCGTAAGCTGAACGCTTTATTAATCGCCATGGCGCGGATCGCTGACAAAACGACTTTAATGTATTTGCATGAACTTTTTGAATCCTATCCGGAGCGCCGGAATGACGTTGCAGAGGCGATTAGCTGGTACGCTAAGGAGAACCAGCGCCGCGATCCCGACTGGAGAATACTGGTTCGGTCTCTTAATGTCGTACAGGGAGAACAGGCGAAAGTAGTGATGAGGGCTTTGGCCAGATTTCGTCGTCGTTCCAATAAAGCACAGTGGGTTCGTCAGGTCATTTTAGTGGGATTGGAACAGGATCCAGAAGGGCAACAAATTGCTGTTAAACTGTTAGAGCACTGGACCGGACTGAATTTCAATCAGGCCGAGCAAGAAAAGAAGTCCCCACTCCTGGTCTGGCAAAAATGGTTTGCGGAAAAATATCCGAATGAGATCGCCGCAGTCCTGCCAGTCGAAGCTCCTGACAGCCGTTGGAAGTATCAGGAGATAAAGAGCGAATTGCGAAAACAAGCAAAGCAGGAGTTGAACTTAAAGTTGGGTGAACAATCCTTCGTGAAAGCATCATGTGTCAAGTGTCACCGCTTCGGGAAAATTGGTGAAAAGGTTGGGCCGGATCTCACACATGTCAGTCGCAGATTACAGCAAAAGGAAGTCTTAATGGCCACGATTTTTCCCTCACACTTCGTCGCGGAGGAATATCCCACTGTTATGATTCTAACGGATGCCGGTAAAGTATTCACGGGCATGATGGGGGCTGCAGGTCCGGATCAGATCCTGCTTTTGACGGGTGAAGGAAAGAAACAGCTCATTAATAAAAACGAAGTCGATGAGATTATGCCGGTAAAAAAATCATCTATGCCGGATGGATTATTGAATTTGTTATCCAAAGAAGAAGTCATTGAGTTGTTCAGATATCTTGCCAGGTTACCGGAGGGGGCCACAGAACGTTATCGGCATACAACTCAATAAAACAGTCTTCTTGTTAACAGAGGTCATTACATGATCGGGGCAAACAGACGACACAGATTCTGTTTTAAGATTACCAGCTTGCCCCGTTTGTCCCAGTCTGCTTCTGTGATTTTGACGGCATGCAAGAAGTCGTTTTCAATCGATTCTTTCAGCCGTTGTGCGAATTTGCGATCGTAAATAGCCAGGCCTACTTCAAAATTGAGAATTAAACTGCGGAAGTCAAAATTAGGTGTGCCGACAAGAGACCAGCTACCATCAATGGTCATTGTTTTTGAATGAAGAATTCCTTTGGTGTATTCATAAATCTCAACACCGGCATCCAGTAGAGAGTCGTAGTAAGACCGCCCCGCATGAATTGTTGCTGGATTAGCCGACTTACTGGAGAGAAGCAGCCTGACGCGCACTCCTCTTTGTGCAGCTGATTCCAGCGCCGTCGTCAATGATTCCGGTGGTACAAAATAAGAAGTCGTGAGTACTATATTCTCCCGCGCCTCGTTGATGGCTGCAAACATCAGTGATAAAAAGATATCCGCATTTTTTTCTGGTCCTGACGAAAGTGTTTGCGCAGTGATATTGCCTGTGGGGTCAGGATGCGCATAATACTGCGGCTGTGTTAATGCTTCCCCTGTCGCAAAGAACCAGTCTTCTGCGAAGACCTGTTGTAACTGCAGGGTTTCAGGGCCTTCAATTTTTAAGTGTGTATCTCTCCAGAAACCGAGTTCTGTATCTAGTCCCAGATATTCATCGCCGATGTTCATACCGCCGGTAAAAGCAGTTTTGCCATCGACAATGACGATTTTACGGTGATTTCGTAAATTGATCGACCACCGTTCTCGAAATGAGGCTCCGGGAAGAAAAGGGGCAACCTGGATACCTGCTTCCAGCATCGGTTTGAAAAAACGACTTCCTAAACTCAACGAACCCAATCCATCATATAAAAAACGAACCTGAACACCGGCATTGGCTTTTTCGATGAGCATATCTCGCATCAAAGTCCCCGATTTATCCGGTTGCCAGATATAGTACTCCAGATGCAGAGAATGTTCGGCATTCAAGATCGCCTGTTTAATCAGGCCCATCGTCCGGTTGGTATCAGTTAGAAGTTCAATATGGTTACCAAAAGTCGGTACCGTGTGCGTTATCTTCTGAGCGAGTCGCATCAAATTCTGGTTAAGGGGCAGGTAGTCGTCTCGGGATAGTAATTGATTTTGCACAACTGACGGCAGTTTGGGAGCGAGAGACCGGTTTGCCTTTTCTTTAGATAGAGATCTTCTTTGAACACGATTGATGCCAAAGAAGATAAAAGCAATTCCACCCAGACCAGGCAATAAGAGAATCGTTAAAATCCAGGAAACAGAAGAAACCGGATGACGTTTCTTTTGCAACAGGATACTGGGAATGAGAGCCAGAGTGATCAGATAGCCACAGAGCGTCAAAACGCCCAAAATCCATTGCATAGATTTGTCTCTTCGTGTGTAGCAGAATCAATGTATTGCAGAAGAACTCAGATTATGAAGGAAATCAGTCAGAACTCATACCTTGTTTTTTCCTGTTCAATGAAATAATCGAGAATTCCGGGAACTGGATACAAATTCATTTCGTCTTATAGCCGTATAATACTATGATCCCAGTCTGATAATCTACATACTGATCTCCCTAATTTCGTGCAGGTACTATGATGCCCCAATTCAAAATAAAGAAAAGTGCTCATTGGTTTTTCGTATTTGTTTTCATGATTACCCTGGGAGTGTATCTCTCAGCAGAGGAAAAGAGCGTCTCTGATGCACGAACGCTGGCACAAAAGTACCAGAAGCAGGGGAATTATCGCGACGCCTGGGAAATCTATCAGAAATTAGCAACGCGTCGAACTAATTCCGGTCAGGGAGTCGCCATTGATCTCAGTGGTGGGATTCAATGTCTACAACGATTGAATCGCGTCAACGAGATTGATGAGTTTCGTGAATCGATTTTGAAAGTGCATGCTGACAAACCGCGCGTGCTATGGAAGGTCGCTGAAAGTTTGATTCGTGGCACACATTATGGCTATATCATCGATCGTAAATTTATTCGAGGGAACCACAGGGGAACAGGCCAGCATACCTATACTCAGGAACAAGACCGTCTGAGTGCACTGCAATTAATGAAACAGGCAGTCGACAAATTAAATAAGACCACTGATCCAAATTTGGCAATGAATATTCGTTATGACTTCGCAATGTATCTTATGAATGGTCGTGAGGGAGGGAATGCCTGGAAGCTACAGGTTCTGACTGATTTGAAGCAGGTTCCCGATTATCTAAATGTCAACAAAAATCCCGGTAGATACTATCGAGGCTATCAGAGTGATGGACCTCAAGGAGCCCCAGTCGACGAAGAGGGCAATCCAATTTTTTACCGCGTTCCCCAATCTTATGAAACCGCTGCCAATGATGGAGAACGTTGGCGCTGGATGCTGAATCGAGTGATACAACTGGGACCAGGTCGTCAGCAGGATGCGGCACTTCAAGTTGCAAATTTTTATCGAAGCCAGTTTGGTGTGCAGACTTTACAAAACTATATGCCTTATTTTTCGCGGATGAATTTTGATCGAAGTGAGGAGGACAATGAAAAAGTCAATCCGTTCTCCTTAGAAAGTCTCAAGGAAACGGAGACATTAACCAGATTGGCAACGGGGATTAAACGAATCAATCTTCCAGACGACGTCAATTTTATTCGCTTGTATCAAAAAATTGTTGAGATGGGGAAGAGTGTATTTGCAGAAAATGCATTATCTCAATTGGCGAGTATCTTTGAAAACCGACGACAATACCCCATCGCCGTGAAGTATATTCAAGAGAGCATGCAAACGTATGGTGATCCGTACAAACACAAACAGAAGCGACTCGATCAGATCATTCTTAATTGGGGGCAATTTGAACCGATTAAGACGCAGGCAGCCGGTACAGGAGCGAAAGTGGGCTTTCGTTTTCGGAATGGAGAACAGGTTCATTTTGAAGCATACGAAGTACACGCTGAAAAATTATTGGACGATGTCAAAGCGTATTTGAAGTCACATCCAAAGAAACTGAGTTGGAATGCGATCAATATTTCGAACTTAGGGTATCGCTTGGTTCATGAGCAGCAGAAAAAATATCAGGGGAAACTGGTTTCGCAGTGGGAGCTGGAACTCGATCCCCTTTCAGGTCACCGCGACCAACTCATCACGGTTAATACACCGCTGCAGAATGCAGGGGCATACTTATTGATCGCGAAAATGAAAAACGGCAATACCAGTCGTATCATTGTTTGGCTGGATGATACAGCAATCATTCACAAAAAATTAGCGGGGCGTACCTATTATTATGTTGCTGATTCACGAACCGGCGAACCAATCCCCGAGGCAAATCTGGAATTCTTTGGTTATTGGCAAAAACATACGGGACGAAACCAGTATCAAATGCTGACTTCCAATTTTGCAGAACAGACGGATGAAAAAGGTCAGGCAATTCCTGATCCCGCTTTGTTAAAGACAAATTATCAATGGATCACGATTGCCAGAACAAAGACAGGCCGCTTTGCTTATATGGGTTTCGAACGATTTTGGTATTCACGTTCAGTCAATGAGAGATACCACCAGGGACCCAAGGTGTACGGGATCACTGACCGCCCCGTGTATCGGCCAGGACAAAAAATCAACTATAAGTTCTGGCTGCGCCGTGTCGGTTATGATTTAAAAGAAACAACGGAGTTTGCTGATCATAAAGTGAGTATCAAACTGAGAGATAATAAAGGGAAAACAGTTTTTGAGAAAACTCTTACGACTGATGCATACGGTGGTGTTAATGCGGATTGGGAGATACCCAAAGATGCGGGGCTTGGTGTATATCATCTACAGCTGAAAGCAGAATATCCTGTCACAGCACCAGCAGGCAAAAAAGCAACAATTCATTCGAATATTTCATTCCGGATCGAAGAATACAAAAAGCCGGAATTTGAAGTTCTGGTTGAAGCACCAGAAGATTCCGTTGCGTTAGGCGATATAATTACCGCCAAAATCAAAGCGAAATATTACTTTGGCAGTCCCGTGACTAAGGGGCAAGTAAAATATAAGGTCACACGGACTGCGTACGAGCAACGCTGGTACCCTTATAGTCGTTGGGACTGGCTGTATGGTACAGGCTACTGGTGGTTTGTTGGTGATTACAACTGGTATCCTGGATGGAGAATATGGGGCTGCAAAGCGCCGGGTCCCTGGTGGATTCCCCATCGTTCCGGTCCTCCTGAGCTGGTTCTTTCCAATACCGTTGATATCGGCCCGGATGGAAAAAACGAGATCAAAATTGATACCGCCTTGGCCAAAGCTATTCACGGCGATCAGGATCATAAATACGAAATTACTGCTGAGGTGGTTGATGAATCGAGAAGAACGATTGTTGGTAAAGGCACGGTCTTAGTCTCACGAAAGCCATTCAAGGTATTTGCCTGGATGAATCGGGGCTATTATCAGGTGGGAGACACAATGACCGCTTCGTTCAAGGTACAGACCCTTGATTCAAAACCAGTCACCGGCAAAGGGAAAGTCGTTCTCTATCGCGTGACTTACGATGATCAAGGAAAGCCTAAAGAAACTGCCGTGCAGGACTGGGAGTTGAATCCGGCCGATGATGGAACCGCATCACAGAAAATGTCGGCCACCCAAACGGGGCAGTATCGTGTAGCGTATACGGTGACTGATGAAGCCGGACACCAAATCGAAGGTGGGTATCTCTTCTCCATTCGTGGCGAAGGATTTGATGGCAAAGATTATCGCTTTAACGACCTTGAAATTGTGGTGGAGAAGAAAACCTATCTTCCGAACGAAAAGGTTCGTCTGCTGATCAATACCAATCAAGCAGATAGTACGGTATTACTATTTCTCAGACCAGTTAACGGAATTTATTCCAAACCTCATATTCTCAAGCTAACAGGAAAAAGTACGGTATACGAATTAGATGTCGCAAAGAAAGATATGCCCAATTTCTTTGTTGAGGCAGTCACCATTCATCAGGGGGAAGTTCACACCGTTGCGCGTCAGATTGCAGTGCCTCCCGAAAAACGTGTAGTCAATGTGGAAGTCGAACCTTCTGCCAGCGAATATCTTCCCGGGCAAAATGCACAAGTCAAAATTAAAGTGACTGATGCAGAGGGACAGCCGATGCAGGGTTCGCTTGTCGTGAGTATGTACGACAAGAGTGTCGAATATATCAGTGGCGGTTCCAATGTGCCTGATATCAAAGATGCGTTCTGGAAATGGAAACGCGCGCATCATCCATTAACTTACAGTAATCTGACTAAAACGTTTTATAACTTGTTACGTCCGAAGGAAATTCCAATGCGGGTGATTGGCACCTTTGGTCATCTAGTCATGGAATCAAAAAAAGAAGGATCGAAATTACGTGCTCTGAATGAACGTGGCATGCTGAGAAAGTCGAAAGCAATGGCGGGTGTTCCCATAAATAGTCCGCAACCGATGAGTAGTGCCAAGATGGAGTCAGCAGATGCAGATGCATCGGGTGCATTCGAAAAAGACTCCGCTGTTGTGGAACCGGTTGTCAGACAGAATTTTGCTGATACTGCCTACTGGAACGCAGCCATCACTACTGATGCGGAAGGCAGGGCAGAGATATCGTTGAAGATGCCAGAGAATCTGACGAGTTGGAAAATCCGTAGCTGGGCCATGGGACAAGGTACACGTGTCGGTGAGGCAGAAGATCTGGTTGTGACTCGAAAAAATTTAATTATTCGTTTACAAGCCCCCCGGTTCTTTACCGAGACTGACGAAGTGGTTCTCAGCGCGAATGTACATAACTATTTGAAGACATCGAAAAAGGTGAAGGTCGTCCTCGAATTGGATGGTGATACTTTACAGTCGCTGGGTGATGCAACGCAGACCGTCGAAATCGATGCCAATGGAGAACAACGCATTAATTGGCGCGTGAAAGCAGTTCGTCCTGGTTTTGCTGTAATCCGGATGAAAGCATTAACGGATGAAGAATCGGATGCGATGCAGATGACGTTTCCTGTCAAAGTGCACGGCATCTTAAAAACCGAATCGTTTACCGGTTCCATTCCTGCTGATGGGAAATCTACACAAATTAGTTTTCAGGTTCCGAATCAACGCAAATCGGAACTATCCCGTCTGGAACTGCGCTATTCACCATCTTTGGCCGGAGCGATGGTTGATGCGCTACCTTACCTGATTTATTCACCTCATAAAACAACTGATACGACATTGTATCGTTTTCTTCCTACCGTACTCACTCAGAATATTCTGAAACGTATGGGGTTGAATTTGAAGGAGATCGAACAGAAAAGAACAAATTTAAATGCACAGGAAATTGGTGATGACAAAAAACGCTCGGAACAGTGGAAGCGTTATCAACAAAATCCTGTATTCAGCGAATCGAAAGTGAGCCGGATTGTTAAACAGGGAGTGGCTGATTTAACCAGTATGCAGTTGGCAGATGGAGGCTGGGGCTGGTTTTCCGGTTGGCAGGAACGCTCGTCGCCTTACTTTACGGTTCGCGTTGTGCAGGGCTTGAGTTTGGCCAAACAAAGTGGAGTGGCTCTGGTTCCCGGTACTCTGGAGCGAGGAATCGAGTGGCTGAAAACGTATCAGAATAACGAACTACAGAAACTGTTAAATGCGCCCAGCAAAACGAAACCATATAAGTATTCTGCTTCCAATCTAGACGCGTATGTATTTATGGTTTTGGTGAACCAAAAGGTCGTTAACCAAAAAATGTACGATTTTCTGTATCGGGATCGGACGAAACTATCGGTCTATGCTCTGGGAATGTTAGGACTGGCTTCTCATGAATTAAATCGTCAGGATCGACTGCAGATGATTGTTGAGAACATGGACCAGTATCTGGTTCAGGATCAAGAAAATCAGACCGCTTATCTGAATCTACCTGAAAGCAATTACTGGTGGTATTGGTACGGGAGCGAAGTGGAAGCAAACGCTTATTATCTGAAATTGCTGTCGAAAACCGATCCCAAAAATCCCAAAGCGGCTCAATTAGTCAAATATCTTTTGAATAATCGTAAGCATTCTACGTATTGGAATTCTGTTTCCGATACTGCAATCGCCATCGAAGCACTCGCGGAATACTGGTCTGCCAGCGGAGAAGATCAGCCTGATCAAACGTTGGGAATTTATTTGGATGGGAAAAAGCAGAAAGAGGTGAAAATTACTGCCGAAAATCTCTTTACTTTTGACAACAAACTGGTGATCGAGGGTGAGGCACTTACATCTGGCGCCCATCGTCTGGAGATTCGCAAAACAGGTTCAGGACCTTTGTATTACAATGCTTATGTAACGAATTTCACCAAAGAAAATTTCATCACCGAAGCAGGACTGGAAATCAAAGTCCACCGAAAATATTACCAGCTGATTCCGGAAAAGGCCTCCGTTAAAGCCTCCGGTTCGCGAGGTCAGGCGGTTGACCAGAAAGTCGAGAAATATCAGCGTAAAGTAATCGATTCAGAAACAGCTCTCAAAAGTGGTGATCTGGTAGAAGTAGAACTCGTACTCGAAAGTAAAAATGATTACGAGTACCTTGTTTTTGAAGATTATAAAGTGGCAGGATTCGAACCTGTTGGGGTTCGTAGTGGCTATGGCGGTGATGGTTTGGGTGCTTATCGCGAATATCGTGATGATCGCGTCGTATTTTATGTCAGGCGTTTGGCGCGTGGGAAGCACAGTCTCACTTATCGATTGCGAGCGGAAATACCGGGGCTCTACAGTGGATTACCCACTCAAGGTTATGGCATGTATGCACCAGAGTTGAAAGCCAATTCCGACGAAATCAAAGTGAAAATTACAGACTGAATTTTTCCCAACGCTTTCCATTCCATTGATACAGCGCACGGTTTCCAGCGTCATACTGATAAAGTTGACGATCTGGAAACAGAGACTGTAGGTTTTCTGGAGAGTATTTCTCGGGAAGATAACGTCCACGTAAGATCTCCTGGTCGAGGCTTGGATCATTGATAATGTAATCAATGTGTCGATCATTGGCGTTATGTTGGATCAATACAATCGCCGGTTTTTTGATTTCTGAATATTGCTGGAATAGAGAATTAAGCTGAAAGTGCTTTAGTTTTGAGAATGCCACATTATTCACAACGATTTCTAATTTCGAAATGGTCCACATTGGGGAAAATGCTGTCAGGTTTGCCAGAAGGGCTGCAATGATCATCAACGACCAGAGCCAGCTCATGAGTGGTCTCTCGAGGCGATGCCAGATACGAAACAGCGTTTGCGTCACGCGTGCAAAAACGAGAGCCCAGAGCGGACCTGTCTCAAAAACGTAATGCCAATGCATGATTCCATCATACCAATAAGGGATGTGGACGATGTGTAATGAAACAATCGAAGCAAATACCAGCCACCAGCGGCTCCAATGTCGGCATTCCGTGATCAGAAAAACCAGACCTGCCAGTCCCAGGGGGACCAGTCCCAGAGTCCACTGCAGACTGGCCACAAACCGATTTTGTACATTTTGAATCGCTAATTCGGGTGTCAGGTTCTGGGCCCAAATGTCGTAGTTATGCAGGACTTTTGGGCCGAGTTTCTGCTCTCCTCGAATCACATTGTTAAACCCGTAGACATGGCGAGGCGTGTAGATGTCGGTATAAACCTGATATGGCATCTTCCAGCCGCTGCCGGTAATAGACTGATTGTAAAAAAACAGACTGGTCAATCCACTTCCAATAGGTATTGCCAGACCAACAATCAGAACCCAGGCAGAACGCGGCGATTTCAGTTTGTCTGCCTCTGATTGGGTCGTGTTGTCTTTATTGCGAAAACAGGATCGGATCAACATCAATACCAGCCAGATTCCAAAGGGCAGGGCAAAGCCAGCTGCGGTCATGGGGCGGCACAGCATGGCAAAGGTTAAACCAAGACCGGCTAGAAAGGCATCCCAAAAAGATCGGGTACGCTGCATCCGTAGAAATGCCCACAGAAATATTGAAAGGCCAATCAATGTGGGATGGTGTGCTAAAAGCAGATTACTGAAAATTGCCATGCCCGGTGAAAGAGCAATCACGAAACCTGCCAGAAAGCCTACACCGTTCCCACCCAGCTCTCTGCCGGACCAGAAGATAAAACAGGCGGTAATCGCACCCGCCAGCCAATACCCCCAATAAGGATGTCCCCAGGCGACAAACGGGGCCAGCCAGAGCCCAGTTCCTGGAAAATACCGGCTGGCCATTTTACCTTCATTAAGTACATGCACCTGGTCAAAGATTTCGGGCACGTCTGGATGACTGGGAAACCACGTGCGACCAGCCAGAAATGTTTTTGCCTGGAACAGGTAACTGAATTCATCATGGTAAGCGGGGGGGAGATCACCCAATGCCAGATTTAGTTCCTGGTTTACGATGTGCGCAGACGTCCAGAAACTCATCAGGAAAGAACTGAAAGCGACGATTAAGCACAGGAAAATCGCGGGATAATCACACTTCTGTGATTTTTGTTTATCGATGACCCATTGTTGTGATAATCGAGGCCGGAGTGTTTGCGAGAAAAAATGGTTGTTAAGACAGGGTTTAAGAAACCAGCAGATGGGACTTAGCAGCAATAAAATTAAATAGGGGGTTGTATCCACGTTTACATGCAGAAAGAAACGTGTGAGCAAGGGCAGGTTCTGGTTCTCAGACTGAATGCGAGCCCATTCAAAGGGTGCTAAGAAGCAAAAGAGTAGAATTACAAATAGCAGATGCAGCAGGGGAATCCAGAGCGAAATAGATGTAGGTAACAAATGACGCTCGTTGTGTGATTCAGGTCGAGGTGTCGTTTGTTGTTCCGAATCCATGAGTCTGCGATGATTTCTGTCTGACGGGAAATATGGGCGATTGAAAAAGTGATGCCTCTCTCATCAGGTAGTATAACTTTGCAGAGCATGCAAAAGAAAGGGCGTGGTTACATCTCGAACCACGCCCTTTCCGATAGATTAGCAATTGTAAATCCCGCTGGAGGCAGAATTATTTCTTAGCAGTTTTCTTGCTTCGCTTACTGGCAACATCTGCTAGAATTTTATCCAGTGTTGATTTTTGTGAAGCGGTCAAAACACCTTCGCATTCTGATTTCTGTTTTTGGGTCAGTTCGGCCAGTTGCTTTTTCAGGTTATCAAGCTGCGATTTGTAACCCGCTTTGATTTCATAGATTTTGTCGCGTTGTTTTTTAGTTAGATTCAGCTTCCCGTAGTGAGGAGGGACTCGCCCTTTTGATTTCTTTGTAACAGATTTCTTTGCAGTTGCACTGGATTTTGAAGTATCCGATTCTTTTTTCTGTGCAGTGAGTGTGTCTGATGTGCAAATGGTTATTGCGATTCCTGTGAACACTGCCAGTAACAAATTAACATGTTTTCTTGGTGTCATAATCGTTATCTCCATCCAAATAAAGTGAATATAGATCCATCATGTGGTTTGAAATACGTCCATTCAGTACATTTTGTACACATTGAACGTTTGAGATCAAGTGGTTGGAGATAGATTATTGCGAAATTCTGAATTAATTCAGTTGTTCGCGAATTCGGTATAATTCTTCTAATGCGGCCAGTGGCGTCATTTGATCGACGTTTAAATCTCGGATTTCGTCGAGGACCGGGTGAGTCGCATTACCGAACAGGGAGAGTTGTTGATGGGATGATTGCTTTTGTGGGCGGGGAGGAATGGTTGTTTTTCCACTAGTAGCATCGATGTGATCTTTTTCGAGCGTAGAGAGAATTTGATTGGCTCGCTGAATAATCTGATCTGGAACACCCGCCAGCCGGGCCACATGAATTCCATAACTTTTATTGGCTGAACCCTCTACAATTTTGTGAAGAAAGACGATTTCACCATCCTGTTCATGAACGGCAACATTCCAGTTGCTGGCCTGTTTCAGCGTTTGTGTTAACTCAGTGAGTTCATGGTAGTGCGTTGCGAACAGGGTTCGCGATTTGAGGTGGTCGTGTAGAAATTCGGTCATCGACCAGGCCAGTGATATTCCATCATAAGTACTGGTGCCACGTCCAATTTCATCCAAAATCACGAGACTGCGCTCTGATGCAGAATTCAGAATACGAGCCGCTTCGGTCATTTCGACCATAAACGTACTCTGACCTTTGCTCAATTCATCACTGGCACCGACTCTTGCAAAGATGCGATCTGCAATACCGATGCGCGCTTCACTGGCAGGGATGAAGGAGCCGATTTGCGCCATCAAAGTTAAGAGCGCCGCTTGTCGAATATATGTACTTTTACCCGCCATGTTCGGCCCGGTAATAATTTGAACCCGACCGTACGGATCACCTAATAAGACATCGTTGGGGACAAATTCTCCCGTTGGTTGTAGACGGTCAAGAACGGGGTGTCGACTCTCTCTGATATCCAATACTGGTTCTTCTGTAATCTCTGGTCGAGTATAACCGGCATGCGTTGCAAGGTGTGCCAATCCAAAGAGTACATCAATTTGTGCCAGGATCTCTGCAGTTTTTTGAGTTCGTGGTGCTTCCTTTGCAACCCGCTCCCTCAGCTCATTAAAGAGAGTCTGTTCCAGTTCCACCGCACGGTCTTCCGCTTTGAGAACTTTTTCTTCGTACTCTTTCAGTTCAGGTGTAATATAGCGCTCCTGATTTTTGAGAGTCTGTTTACGAATATAATGTTCTGGGACTTTCTCTGCATGGGCAGCTGAAACTTCGAGATAATAACCAAAGACTCGATTGTAGCCCACTTTCAAATTGGGAATGCCAATCCGTTCTGATTCCTCATTACGGTAGCTGGCAATCCATTCTTTGCCTCCTTTGGAAAGAGACCGCATCTCATCCAGTTCATCACAAAATCCCGGCCGAATGACGCCTCCTTCGTTGAGTGTGAGCGGGGGATCATCCACAATCATCGTTTCAATATCCGAGCGAACTTCGGCACAGAGATCAATGTCCGCTACGAGTGTCTGCAGCAATTCCGATTTTCGACCGGAGAGTTTTGCTTTCAGTTTCGGAAGTAAAGCCAGTGTCTGAGCGAGAAAACTCAGGTCCCGGGCGCTGGCCCTGCCGGTTGCGATGCGTGCAGTGAGACGCTGCAAATCATATGTTTTCGCAAGTTGTTCTCGGATATCGTGACATAGGACCGGGTTTTGCGAAAGTTCCTCAATGGCATCGAGCCTCCTATGAATTTCAGTCAGACTCGTTAAGGGGTTGGCAATCCAATCGGTTAGCAAACGGGCTCCCATCGAAGTGACGGTTTCATCGAGAACGGAAATCAGGCTGCCTTCACGTTTGCCCTCTCGAATGGTGCGTGTGAGTTCCAGGCTGCGTCTGGTTGCCTCATCGATCAAAAGGCGGTCAGTACGTTCGTATGGTTCAATTTGATTTATATGAGGAATGGAACTTTTCTGTGTGTCCTGCACATATTCCAACAGGGCACCCGCGGCGGTGATGGAAGCAGAGCCCTGTTCCAGATTGAAACCTTCCAGTGTGTTCGTTCCAAAATGTTCCAGTAGACGTTTTTCACATTCGTCAGCCGCAAAAGACCACGTAGGGCGTTCGGTCAGCATAGTATCCAGATGGCCGATGGCATTTTGCAATGCGGTATTCCCTTCTGCAAAAATACATTCCGCCGGGTGAATGCGGGCCAGTTCATCAACCAGATGTTCCGCCGTCGTATTGGATGTCAAAAATCGACCAGTGGACAATTCCAGCCAGGCAAGACCGATATTAGACTTGCCAAAATAGATACTCGCCAGGAAATTATTCTCATGCGGATTCAGTAAAGCGTCGTCGGTCAGGGTGCCCGGGGTGACTACTCTGGTGACTTCGCGTTTGACCATGCCTTTGGCTTTTTTGGGATCTTCCACCTGATCACAGATGGAAGCGCGGTAGCCGGCGTGAATCAGTTTGTAGAGGTAACTGTCCAGCGAATGATGCGGGAAACCCGCCATGGGAATAGGGTTGCTGGAAGTTTTATCGCGACTGGTGAGTGTGATTCCCAAAACGCGGGCTGCGATTTCTGCATCTTCATTAAAAAGTTCGTAGAAATCGCCCATGCGAAAGAGTAGCAAAGTTCCCGGATTCTGGCGTTTGACTTCCAGATACCGCTCCATCATCGGGGTCAGCTTCTTGCCTGTATTTGTCATGCGTCCTAAGTTTTCTTTGACGGTTGGTTATTTATTCGTTCTCTTTTCCGGAAACAATGTACTGACGCTGGTACGGTCATGAATGGACCGGATCGCGGAAGCAAATGAATGGGCAACTGAAATGACTTCCAGATTCTCAGGCAAGGGGTCTGCCAGAGTTTCAATCGTGTTGGTCATAAACATTTTCTTCAGCGGACTATTGCCAATTCGCTCTGCTGCACCCTTTGATAAAACGCCATGCGTGACAGCCGCATAAATATCATTTGCCCCTCGCTTTTTCAGGGTCTCTGCCATGCTGATTAACGTTCGGCCCGTGATCGTGAAGTCATCAACCAGGATTACATTTTTGCCCTTTACCTCACCAATCACTTCCAACACTTCCACGGTTTCTGAATGATCTTTTCGAGCTTTGTTTCCGATTACAACTGGCGTTCCCAGAAGTTTTGCGAAATCAGATGCTTCCTTGGCAAATCCCACATCAGGGCTGCAGACGACTAGATTTTCAATGTTCATTTTCTGAATGTGTTCGCTGATAACATGCCGACCATAAAGATGATCAACGGGAACACTGAAAAATCCCTGAATCTGAGGGCTGTGTAAATCCATCGTCAATACACGATCGGCGCCCGCTACTTCGATGGCATCTGCACAGACACGTGCCCGGATCGAGACGCGGGGCTCGTCTTTCTTGTCTCCCTTCGCATAGCTGAAAAAGGGAATCACCGCCGTTACCTGTTGTGCACTGGCACGTTTTAAGGCGTCGATCCAAAACATGAGTTCGACAAAATTATCGTTCACCGGATAATGCACACCCTGGATCAGGTAGACATCGCGACCACGCACATTTTCTTTAATTCTGACAAATATGTTACCTTCGCTGAACTGGTGCGCTTCGCACGGTGTCAAACGGATGCCCAGGTCATCGGCGATGGCTTGCGCAAGCAGGGGATTTCCAGAGCCAGCCAGGATTGTCAGGTCACCCTGAGGAGGCTGAAACGACTGGACGCGAGGACCTCTGGAAAGTGGATTTGGAGAACTAGGCATTAATTAACAGATCAATCAAACAGGGCAATCACTTGCCGGAAAACATTACTATTCTTGGGAATTCTGGATAATTTCGCTCTGCTCCATTCACGGAGAAAAGCAGACTCCATAATATCGATGCTGAATGGCAAAACAAGCGAACGGTTGCCAATATCCGCTTGGATCGTTCCAAGAGGTTTACGGATGTCTTTAATAGAGACACAAACAGGTTACACAGGGTTGGAATTTTTTTTCAACCTGCAAATGATGTTGAGATATCTAAAATGAGAGAAAGAATTTACAACTTTTCTGCGGGACCCGCTGCACTACCACTTTCTGTACTGGAACAGGCACAACAGGATCTGATTTCACTGGGAGACACGGGAATTGGTGTTCTTGAGCATTCTCACCGGAGTAAAGCCTTCATCGCCGTTTACGAGCAGGCTGAAGCACTCTGCCGGGAAATTGCTTCGGTACCGGATAATTATAAAATCCTGTTTTTGCAGGGTGGAGCTTCCACTCAATTTTACATGATCCCTACAAATTTTCTTTCCAAAGATCAGACCGCCGACTATCTGGTGACCGGTTCCTGGTCGAAAAAAGCCGTCAAAGAAGCTAAAAAATTTGGAAACGTGAATATTGCCTGTAACAGCGAAGACAAAAATTTCTCCTATATTCCGGAGGAAGTCACACTAAGTGAGCAACCCGCGTATGTGCATTTTACCTCGAACAATACGATTTATGGTACCGAGTTCGCGACTGAGCCAACAGTTCCTGCGGGAGTCCCTTTGATTTGCGATGCGAGTAGCGATATTTTCTCTCGCCCCATCGACATCTCAAAGTACGGAATTGTTTACGCTGGTGCTCAGAAAAATCTGGGGCCCAGTGGCATGGCGGTCGTCATTATTCGCGATGATTTGATAGAGCAGGGCCCATCTGACATTCCCACTATGCTGCAATACCGCACACATTCTGAAGCGGGTTCAATGTTCAATACGCCGCCGACTTTTGGGATTTATGTACTGGGACGCGTTCTGCAATGGTTGAAAGATCAGGGTGGATTAGCGGCCATGGGGCAGAAAAATCAGGCGAAAGCGGGTAAGATATATGATTATCTTGATTCGAGTCAGCTCTTTAAACCGACGGCTGCGAAACAGGACCGTTCTCTGATGAACGTGACCTTTGTGACCGGCGATGCTGATCTGGATGCGCAGTTCATCGCACAAGCGACCGCTGCCGGGCTGGATGGCTTAAAAGGACATCGCAGTGTAGGCGGTATGCGAGCGAGTATTTATAATGCCTTTCCAGAGGCTGGTATTGATAAGTTAATCGACATGATGAGTCAGTTTGAAAAGGAACATGCTTCTTGAATCAATCCGAACTCGATAAATCGCATGCGGATATAGGGCTGGTCTGTGCTCTGCCTATGGAGATCCAGCCGTTTCTTGATCGTTGTGAGCACGTCAAAAAATATACCGGCGGTTCGTATGTCTTTCGAGGCGGTTTTCTGGATCGGATCAAAGTCGCAGTCGTACAGACGGGAGTCGGTTTCGCCCGCGCCCGTGCAGCGACACAAGCTCTAATCGACGCACATTCGCCCCCCTGGATTTTATCGGTGGGTTTTTCAGGTGCACTGCAGACGGGCATGAAAATCGGTGACATCGTCGTTGCGACTTCAGTTTGCGATCTGCATGGCCAGGAACTGAAAAATGATGTGCATTTCCCGGAAGACCGGGAACAGGGGCTTTATGTCGGACGGGTCATCAATACCGATCAGATTGTCCGCACGGTTGAAGAAAAATTACGCCTGGCTGAACAGCATGATGCATTGGCAGTGGATCTCGAAAGTCTGGCGGTAGCACAAGTCTGCGAGGCCGAGAAGAAAGGCTTCATGGCGATTCGCGTGATCAGCGACGATTGCTCTGTTGATTTACCTTCCGAAGTTATGTCGATTCTGGGAGAAACGGGAGCCGTCAGGGCCGGGGCCGCATTGGGAGCCGTCTTCAAACGGCCGGAAAGCATCAAAGAGATGTGGAAAATGCGCGGCGATGCTTCACGTGCGGCAACGCGACTTGCCAGCTTTCTGGACGGGGTTGTCGTACAACTTTATGAAGCCCGGCACTAAAAGTCTCCGACAATTTCTCCGCCTCCCGGTGTACTCAATGCTTTCAAGATCGCCGGATCGACATCTTCTGAGAAAAAACGCACACTACCATCGCTCAGCAAGACATGATTGCCACCGGTGGCGGGTGATTTCTTGCCTACACCAATAATATTCACTGGATTTGCAATATTAGCCGGATCTCCCCAAGGCTTAAATTGTTCGCCAATTTCTACAGCGACAATCGTGTTTGAGGCGCCATCTTTGATGTCTTGCAAACGGATGCCCTTGTTTTGCTTCAACACGAGTTCATTGCCGACATAATGGGACAATGCATAGCCTTTAGGAGAATACTTGTCAGTGATACTCGGTTTGAGAAAGAAAGAGACTTCCTGACGAAACAGTTTTTGATTGAAAGGATCGTTCCAGGGTTTGTTAAAGTCAACTTTCTGATGGAGTGCTGACTGCTCTAAAAAGGGAAGAATCAACGTCAGCCAACTATGATACGGTTTTCCACTGACTGAAATGATTGCACCGGGAGGGAATGTGCCATGCTGTTCGTGATAATTATGCAGTGCCAAACCGATCTGTTTGAGATTGTTTCGAGTCGCAGAACGAGGACGTCCAGAAGTCCTGAAAGGGTAAATCTGAATTGCTATTTGAATCGTGATGAAAAGAAAAATGCAGATAATTCCGAGTATTAAAAGCGGATGCGATTTTTTCTTGTGCGGAAACTGATATAGCTGGTTTTCTGTCTTAATGATTAATTGAGGGATCTCACACGCGGGAGTGAACTCTCCTTTTGTGCCTTTTCTAACAAGATCGTCTGCTGAGATCTCACCCTGTGATATTAAATTTTGCATATGCTGCAGAGAAAACGGACCTCTGATTTCGTTTTCATGCTTATAATACCAATGGGACATGAAAAACCCCTTGTGTCCTGTGAAACCCAATTCTAATTTGAAAAGTCCGTTGTCAGAACTCTCCAATCACTTCACCCCTATCAGGTGTGCTTAACGCTTTTAACACGGCTGGGTCAATATTTTCCGAAATGAAACGCACTGCCCCATCACTCATTAAGACTTGATTGCCTCCTCTGAAAGAAGTCTTGTTACCAGGACCCATGATCGCGGCTGGTTCTGCGATATTGGTTGGGTCACCCCAGGGTTTGAAGTTTTGACCTGTTTCGATTGCCATGATGGTATTCGCAGTGCCATCTAATATGTTACGGATTCCCATGTTTCCATTGGTCTTCAGCAAGAGCTTATTTCCGACGTAATGCGAAAGCCCTAATCCTTCCGGTGAAACTTTTTCTTCAATTGCGGGATTTATGTATTGCGGGATTTCTTGCTGGAACAGACTCTGGTTGGCTGGATCAGTCCATGGTTGATCAAAATCAATCTGATTATAGAGTCGTCCCTGTTCCATAAAGGGGATGATATAAGTCTGCCAGCTATGGTAGGGCTTGCCCTCAGTGGTTTCGGTGCCACCAGGAGGAAACACGAGATAGGTATCATGATAGTTGTGCATCGCCAAGCCGATCTGTTTCAAATTATTTTTCGATACCGAACGGCGGGCCGCATCGCGTGCCTGTTGTACGGCTGGCAAAAGTAACGCGATCAAAATGGGAATGATCAGCAAGCCACCTCCCGCGAAAATCGCGAGGATGACAATGAGGGTCGTATTACTTTTTTTCGGTGCCGTTGTTTGGGACTGTGACTGTGTATTTACTTCAAATTCGTCCCAGGCTTCGGAATCTTTTTCGGGAATCAGTCCTGGAATCTGGCCAGCCTGTTGAAACGGGCCCTCCTCACCTTTGCGGACCTGGTCGGTGTTCTGAATTTTGCCTTGTGCAGCGAGTTC
>Ga0055584_100000396_pt1 | contig 41271 bp, 37 predicted proteins | sample OSDHelmetaG_FD_58716 | JGI IMG/M metagenome (GOLD analysis project Ga0055584, IMG submission 58716) | Pelagic marine sediment microbial communities from the LTER site Helgoland, North Sea, for post-phytoplankton bloom and carbon turnover... | ecosystem: Environmental > Aquatic > Marine >...
GCAGAGCACCGCTCTTGCCGGACGAGCGGTATGACGTCTGTGATGGAGTCGGAAATGCCGGCCCAGCTAGACACATTGCCGCCGCTATCGATCTTCTTGAAGGATAGCAGGAACTGGAAGGTAACGCCGTTCACTCCGTCCCCTATATCTCGGTCAGATATGTTGCGGTAGAGTCCTGCGACCACTACGGATTGTCCGTATGCCTGCGCGGACAGCTTAACTGTAGAGTTGTGGACTAGGTAGTCCCAGTACTTACGGGAGGACATAAACTGCTGAAGTGTCCCTGTTGCAGCCTCCCGAACTCCTCCGTCCGGATGGGCAGGAATGCTCCCGGAGTCCGTCGAGTTGTCGTAGCTGAGGGAGAAGACATAGTCGTAGAAGGCCTCTATTCGATTGAGGTACTCTTCTAGTCGATAGTATTGCGGGCAGTCCAGGCACGGCGCACACGCGTCTGTGTACACTAGCTCCGCGCCTGTTAGCATAGAGGTAGATGACGCACCATACTCGGGTATCACGTACCGGCCGTCCTGGGGGTACCCAGCACCTAGGTCGGATTCGAACTCTCCGGCCGCCACACAGGCGTCCCCTGTTAGGAACACTGCCCCGGATATATCTTCAGCATATGTCTGATTTACAGATGTCGTGAAGATGGACCGGTCTGAAAATACCCACGCTCTGCGGCGTACGTCCAGCTCCTCTCCAGATGAGATCTCGCCTTCTCCAATGTATGCCAGTGCGTTGAACTTCTGCCTATAGTACGGATCCTCTCCTCCGGCATCCGGGTCCAGCTCCAGGAGGATGTCCTCGTCGTCGAGCTCTGTATTGAACGAGACATTAGCTCCAGCTACTAACGATACGCCCCCGTCCTGGACTATGTCGATACTTCCGTCAGCGTGCTCTACGCATAAGCTAACCAGCCTGCGCAGGGACGCATCTGTGTCGTCGCAGTTTGAGGACATGTACTAGACCTCCGAACCGAGTACAAGCAGCTTATTCTGTATGCTGGAGATAGCCGAACTGGTAGAGTCGTAGAACGCTTTGAGCGTGGCGTATCGCTGGTTAAGGTTAGCGATGGATGCTAAGATATTGTCTATGTTAGTGTCCTCATCGCAACAAGGTCTGGCACATGGATTAGAGATGACCACCGAGTGGCTGCCCTCCGCCTCTATGGCGGTACAGTCTCCTCCTAGGATGTTAAAATTCCTATTCGGATCCGGCAGCATGCCGTTTATCGTGCGGATAGGTCTGCCGTACAGGTCGGTGAGTGCCGCTAGTACGTCCTCGTCGTTAGATAGCTGTAGGGTGGAGCCGGCGTTTAGGGAGGCAGATACTGTGACAACCGTCTCGGTGTCCCCTCCGTCTAATGTCCGGGTATCTACGTCCAACGATACATTGGCCCCTTCCTTTAGCTTCACGTTGCCTGTGTATAGTCGGTTGTTTATCGATATGTACTGGACATTTAGAAGGCCCTTGGACACACGGGTCTGCAGTATCTTGGTGGACTTATCCGTCGTACTCTGGTCGAAGCTCCACGATCCGAGACTACGGACAGTGTCGACACACTCTCCTATAGTGATCTGCCCTGTCATGTAGTAGAGCGGGGAGAGCGCGCCTCCCCCTGTATACTCGTAAGGCGTGAAGTCATACGTGGAATGAGGATCTGCGGATGTGTCGATGCTGCGGAATACCCCTAGAGGGGATGTGATAAGCGCGTCATCATATCCTACCTCTATGTCGATGAAGTTTTTACGTACAACGACTCTCTCGATATAGAACTGACTCTTGTCCACCTCCGGAAGGCACGGCACACATAGGAATATGTCTGAGATAAGTGAACTCGGCATCGTAAACGACCCAGTAGCGTCCACTGCCCCGTTATCGTCTTCTATGGGGTAGGAGCGATGCAGGTTCTCGTCCAAGAATTCTAGTAAAATAGCAGACATATTCTATTTCTCCTCTAGGTAAGGAAGAGTCGGATGCCTGTGTTAAGCAATCGGTAGGCAGGGTCTGGAGTAGCTGCGGCTAGTGAATAGGACACCGCTCCACGGCTATACCCGGTAAGGTCGTACGATCCCGCGCTCTCGACATAGTAGACATCTGTGCTGCTAATAGATGACGGGAATGCCGGGAACGTATCGGCTGCCTCTGCAGTAGGTGTTACACCCGCTACGTCCGGAGTAGGTAACAGAGATACAGAGATATCTGGTGGAGTCTGACTGGCGCCGGGTGCCAGGAATTGCGCGAACACCTTCATAGAGTAGGACACATCTCCCAGATTCGGAAGGACTACGCGATACGAGGCCGACGAAGTACGATTAGAGGGAAACAGCGTAAGTACTTGTACGCCTTCTACCGTAGTGATAGAGTTATTGAGATTCTGCGTATCGGCTTGGAGCATGAGGTCGTTGAACAGCTCTACCTCTACCGTGACGTCGCCCACTCCGTCGCCTTGAGGAGACGACCGGGTAAGGCCTATCCCCACACTGACCGAAGACACTACTGGCCCTCGCTTCTGCACGTGGTCCGCTATCTCTTTGACAACGATGTGTCCCTCAGTATCTGAGGCCTCCTCCATCTCCAGGATAGTGAGAGATACGAGTCCGTTACTCTCCGCAACTGACAGAGCATTGGGGGAGAGGCTCCGGAGGGCGGTGATGATTGAGATGCCGTGGGAGTCGGCAGATGTGACTACCATCTCGATATCGCACTCAGGAGCGGCAAAGTCGTTCCACCATATCCCGTTCTCGTCTAGTACGACGGAAGTCTCGTCTACATGTAGGCCGCCGAGGTCGCAGGCAGCAGTACTAGATCCCTCGGCCGTGTCTGCGTGGTACAGGTAGACAAAGCTGGGATCCCCTACAGTAGGGAGTAAAGCATCTCCGACGTTCTGCTCGATAGAGCTGGTGGCTGTAAGGTCGTAGCCGTACTGAGCGCCATCTGGAACAAGGGATGCGTCGAAAGAGCCGGCCGCATCCCAGTCGTCCGTCCGTAGTCGGTAGCTCCTATGCGTATGTGTGATAGGCTCGTGCTGCGGGGGAAATACCCGTATTACGCCGCCGTCCGAGGCGTATAGGGTACGTACGCGCATCGCAGGAGGATCGAGCTCCACCGTTCCAGGAGAGGTCATCGACAGATAGTAGGTACCGGCGGATGGACTAGCTGTTCCGAATAGGTTAGTAGTGGCGGAAGTATCCAGAACGGCAAAGCCGTTAATGAGGATATCACCCACTCTATCCGCAGACTTAGCCGTAACTACCCCGACATAGATGGCAGAATCTGCGGGGTACAGTTCTGTGCCGCCCTCGGATAGAGATCTCCACTGGGCCGTAGCCTTATCGTGTACGAGTGCGTCGGGGTCGTAGTAGACCACTGTGCCCGTTGATATGCTTTCCGCAAGAGGGGCGTCCCGGAAGACAAGCTGCTCTCCCGCTTCGATAGCATCGACAATGCGCTTAAGAGATGCAGTCCTATCGGCTAAGACTTGGGTAGGTGCGTTGGTGATGGCGGCGTTTACCGGATCTCCGTCGCTAACAAAAGGAACGCTCTGCGTCCAGATAGATTCGTCTGTAGGGGGCATGGTGGTTCCTCTATAGGTTGAAGTAGATGCCCCATCGGATGCCGATCTGGGCGCCCGCGATCTTCGTAAAATGCGAAGGGCCTATATCGTTAAACGAGACGGAGGAAAATAGGATGTCTTGTTGGTAGTCGTCCGGATCGAGATAGGCGAGAGCAGCTCCGTAGAACTGCGACGTACCGTCCGTTAGGATATTGCCGGCGCCGGCCAGAAGGCCTGTCCCTGTAGTGATGGCTACGAAGGTCACCTTATTGTTGTTGAAGGCCGCGTCTGTGGTGGAGTAAGAGGGCTGAGCTAGAGTGGCTGCCCGGTCAAAGTTACGTGTGCCTCCCCCGTCGCTGTGGTAGAAGGACGCAGTTCTCTGTACCGGTGGAGTAACGTCCGTGTACGGGCTGCCGTCATTATCGTAGGCGAAGTACATTCCGTTAACGGATAGCTTTCCGCCTAGGGCCTTAGCCAGCAGGTCCATGCCTGAATTAACGATGACGTTCTTCTTGCGTGCAAGGACGTGGTCCTGCCCGTCGCGTCGGGCGAAGAGTTCGATCTCGCCGACCGCCCCTTTATATGTCTCTAGCATATCCATAATAGTATTCTATCCTCGTAAAATAGGTGAGTATATGAGTGTCTCGGCGACTTGGTCGTGCAGCTCGTCTGGGAGCTCTGGAGCGTAGAACACATCGACACTTTCGTCTCCGCTACTTAGGGTCAAGCCTTCTTCTATCTCCCTACGTTCTACTAACACAAAGAAGCAGCTACCTGCCGGCACTGTTCGTCGGAGTACAGACAATAGCTGGGCGACCAGGGTGCTGTCAAGCAGATCTACCGCTATTTTCAAGAACACGGCATTGTTCCGGAAGTACGCCTCTCGGATTTCTTCAAACGGTATAATAGTGTCTGGGATCTTGCCGTACTTCTCCGACAGCATGTCGAAAAACGGCAATGTGCTCCCGTTGCCTGTGTTTATATCGAGGAAGAACTTATCGACGTTCGCCTCGGATCCGCCGACGAAGAAGGTGTATATGTCCTCAGGCACGGAGGCCATCAAAGCCTTAGCTTCCTCTTCAGTCTCGACGTACCCGATTATCAGGCCGGAGCTGTTTATAATTTTATATCCCATAGGATCCTCGGTATCTGCTTAGGCGCGCTGCCTAATCTACACACGTAGCGCAACTATCAAACTACTTTACGCCTGTATCGTATACCACCCGGGATGAGTATTCCGCTCAACCGGGACCCGACTGTTTACGAACAAGAGGCTTCCGGGAATCCCTGGGAGGAATCCCCTGTCGAGGGCGAGTCCTTCGAAATCTTCGAACGGCACACGGTCGCTCCCGGCATTGACGCTAAACGTATCGAAGATGAGATCTCCCTCGGAGAGGCTGCTTCCTACAGCGGCCGTAGTAACTGCAGAGACTGGTGCGGTATAGACCGCATTGTCTGTCTGTACGCAGAGGCGATCGCCTTCCTCGAATACATCGACTACTTCGCCGGAACTGTGCACGTAGTCCGTATCGGACAGTACACCGAGCAAGCGCTTTATATTCCGAGCTGTGGCTCCGTCTACTCGGAGGTCCCATGCCACATGCACGGCGTCCGTAGATCTACTCTCTGCCCTAGCGTATATGCCCGCCATTGTGCCGAAGAACGAGCACAGGGCGTTGATGTCCTCTCGTACCTGAAAGCCCCATAGTAAGAAGTCCCTAAGAGTGGAGCCGTCCGCTGCAGAGCGCGGGCGAATAGATATCCCTGCCAGCTGCAATGGATCTTCGAAGAACGTGATACTATCATCCGATACGTTGAAATCCTCCCCGGCCGTCAAAATCGTCCCGGGTGCCTGTATCCCTACTGATAGAAACTTAGGCGAAAATCCCTTATCTATAGGGAAGGTGCGATTCTCCGTAGATAGGGTGTTCTCCCCGTATAGCGCGCCCGTGCCGCCGTAGGTGAGTCCCTCGTCTCCGTAAGTGTGTGCCGTAGTGTCTTCATCTGCCTCGCTGAATAGGAAGATCCGTGCATCTGTGTCCACGGTATCTGGTATTTCATACCTACTGAGGTAGCTGCCCATGCTATTGGCCGCCTTGTTCAGCCCGTCCAGGGGAACAGCAAAGGAGGTAGCGTAGCTGTCGACAAAGTCGGAGTCTAGGAATACCTGAGTCCAGAAATGTCCTAGCAGACGTATTGTCTCCTCTCTGGAGCGAGTCAGTGCGCTCATCCTAGGACCCCTCGGACACAGCGATGTTTACATCAGACGGGAAGCAGAAGAACTGGCAGTTCTCGAAGGATATTCCGGTATCCGTGGGAGGCTTTACGTAGTTCTGGCTGCTTGTGTACGCCGTACTGCCGTCTGGGAGATACAAGGTGGCCCGAAGGTTAATCGGCATCCTCACGGTCCCCTCAGGAGACAGTCTCTGACATGCGCTCGCCAAATCTGACGTGTACAGCGCCTCGATTCCAATTGGCTTTCCGTTGATAACATCAGCCACAGCTTGTTGGAACTCGGCAGCCTCTGGAACGATAACTCCGGATCTGTGGGATATGTCGATGTCGGCCTCTATAACTATAGGGATCACCGCCTTTACCACGTGATCGAACACCATGCTCCGGACGCCCTCGCCGTTTAGGAAGTCCTGTGTCTCGGAGACTCCCGGCATGTACAGAACTCGCGCAGTGAAGATAGCCTCAGTAGCGCTGGGATCTCCGATGTCTGCCTCGAATGCTACTGTCAGTGTCTGGTACTTGCTATATCGAGCCTGGGCTGCCGATTCGACTAGCGGCCAGCCTCCGGTAGCGGAGTAGCCGACCGTGCTCTGTAGGCCGGCGTTGATGAGCTGGTTGTCGTAGGTAATCTGAGTAACCGCGTACGCTCCCGCAAAGGAGGCGGCAGGTACTTCCAGTTCCCACGAACCGTCGTCTTGTTTGTGCGCTGTGATTGGGGCATCCTGCGCGACCGGCACTACTGCGGTCCGGATATAGGCATCTACGCGTCCGCCGGAGCTTATTCCTCCGTTATTGACCGAGTCCCGGGTCTGCAAGGCATCTCCCATTCCGAATACTCTAGCGTCCTGTACGATAAGGTCCTCGTTGCTGACTAGGAACTGCTGGATGTTATCCTTGCCTGTAAGGACCTTCGCATTCACACCTAGGCGAGCCCTATCTAGCAGCTGAGCGTTTGTCTCCTCGGCAGAGCCTCCTGTAAAGGTGGATCCTATCTCGACGGACGAGACATTAGAGTCGGAGACGTCGGACGTACAAGGGAGGCCGGCCGACAGTGTTGACGTTAGAGGCTCTACCGTGCTGGCTTGGATGGAGAACACCTTACGGCCGCCACCTAGATCGACGAACGGCACGTACGTTACAGTATCTGTGTCCTCGTACACCGTGGTTCCCGCCACACCGACATACGACTTCAATGGTCTGATAGAGACGCCGCTACATATAAATGAAGCTGAGGCCGGGATGTAGATGTTGTTGTTCCCGTTAGTGTAGATGTTGAGGGATCCCGAGGCGGACGATCCCTCCTTCCGGGTGACATTGTAGTTAGACAGGAGGTTATCCACTAACTCGTCGTCCGGGGAGTCTGAGTTAAGGACCTGTGCTAGGGAGTAGTTGTCCCGCACGGTCTCTAGGTCTACGTCCTGCTTTGCAAAGTAATAGGACGCAGGCTTGATCAGCAGCTCGAACAACACAGTGCCGGTAGACACGTCTATTGTCGGATAGGTCTCCGTTAGTAGCTGCTGGAGCTCTGTTGCTATTCTATCCTGCTTCTCTGAGAAAGACTCATCCATTAGACTGCTCCGCGCTGATATTATCGATAGGGACGTTAACCGTAAAGAACTCGCCCGCCAGTGACTCTATCGTAAGATCTACGGCAACGGTACCTCTATCTGTGGTAGTGGCTTGAACCCTATATGACGACAGCTGCTCATCTGCAGATACATCTGCCGGGTACGTGAGCTCTAGGTCGTCTTTTACTTTATCCAGGGCTAATGTGAAAAGGTTGTTTAGGAAATCCGGACGACTGTTAGCAGAAATAGTCTCTGTGGCCAGGTTGGTTCCTATCCCAAGATTCGTAGAGACCGAGGAGTCCGTAAATAGAAGGACCAGTATCTTCTGCACCAGCTTATAGATGCCGTCGTTCGCAAGGTTCGCGATCCGTAGATCCGACACTGAGTCTGCAGGGTCTCCTAGTATAGCTAGATCTAAGCTCATCCTGCCAGCCTCACGTCCCCTACAAGGGAGTTGGTGTTATCCAAGTACTCCGGATTTGCCCGAGTACCTATCTCCGGTAGTAGTGCCTGTAGCACTCCTCCTGCATCTATGGCCCGGCGCTTACTGGTGAATATGCCTGCCCACTTACTTATACGGTTACATCGTCCGCTCTCGTATGCACGCTGATAGTTCGCAAGAAAGGCGTTCGCCTCTAGCGCATTAATCAGAGTAGCCTGCCGGACAGAGGCTGTGTTTGCCAGAATGGAGATAAGCTCTCCGATATTCTGAGACAGCCACTGCGGAGTAAGCGCGACCTGCAGAGCTTCAAACGTGTCGTCCGATGCATCTAGACCCAGGATCTGGTCGATCTCGGCCGAATACTGGTCCGCTAGCAGTCTGCATAGCTCCCGTGGTGTCATGCCTTAACCTCCTCTAACTTCTGAACGATCTTAGATACCCGCTGACTGATAGCTGGCTGAGATATGCCTAGCTTTGTAGCGATCTCCTTCTTACTTAGACGCGCTGCTCCGTTATATCCCGTAGTCCACTCGAAGATCTTCTTATCTTTCTCTCCGAGATCGAAATACACGTAGTCGACCCATATATCTGAGGCGCTCTTCGACTTGCCAGCTAGATCACCTTTATCGGAGAGCGCTCGAGAGGTCGGAGCCTCCTTCAGTCTGGTTCTGTTTATCCGTTCCACAGATATGGACAATCCGTCCGCGATCGCTGTGTCGCTGGGTTCGCGTCCGTGAATGTCGGTATACTCTCGCGTGAACTCGTCCACTTGTCTGCGGTCGGTATGGGTCTGCTCTGGGAAGTGTAGGGCGTTCTGTCGCTTTGCCTTGATTCGGTTCAGGCGGCGTAGATGGTTGTAGACGTGCGTATTGAGAGCCGCGCCTCTGGTGGGATCGTAGCTCTTTATAGCATCTACAGCGAGGACACGCGCCTTTGTACGATACGCCTTATCTCCGCCTGCGTGCGCGGTAAGGCCGGACTTAACGGCGGGCTCTACCTCTTTTAGCACCGCATATAGATTATCGTCTGTAGGTGACTTCTTCCATTTCTCGAACGACTCCGGACCTGTTAGCTCGGATGTCTTCCTAAATTGTCCTTTGAGGCCGGGATGCATAGTATCTCTCTCGTCTCTAATTGTTGAACTGTGTATGTTCCGGCAGTTCTGACAGAAGTGTGCCGGACAGGTCCATACCTACCCACGAGGCCTCGTACAAAGGCTCACCGTCTGAAGTGAATCTGTCGGAATCGTTATCCTCTTTAGTCCTCAGACCGCCCAGTGTAATATCGGTATGGATAAACGGCTGGCCGCCTTGGCCCGCATCGCACGTAAAAATAGTCCTCACTACCTGTCCGACATACGACACGCCTCCCAGGGCAGATACAGGAGATCCGTCGTCGAACAGGCCCTTTACCTCTAAGATAGATCCCGGCATTATGTCTACCCGAAACGGCACCCTCACAGTAGCTGCGGTATTCTTTACCTGTTCCTCTCCGAATGCCGTTCGAAGGACTTTGGTAGATATAGCTCCTGCATTCTCGGCCGCCTCTCCTAAGGTGGCCGTAGAGTCCGAAGGAGCGTTCAGCAAACTTCTCAGCGGGATAAGGAACCGGGGATATGTCTTCTGGAAGTAGTAGGTGTTAGGTAGAGGCTTCCCGTCCTCTGTCGTCGGGAAGAATAGGGTATTTCTGATAGCTCCAACCAATGCGATGACATTCTCTTTTACGATGCGTACTCCGCGTACTTGCTGGTTAATATCTGCGCGCTTTGTGCGGGATACGGTAACGTACTCCGAAGGTCTGAGGGAGGTAGTTACGTTCTTATTTAGCGGATAGGCTGCTGCAATGTAGAGTCCTTGGGCATACGGCAGGATACGTATATTGAAGTACGCACACACTCTCTTCAGGGCATCCAAGCAGTTAGACGACCTCCATTGCTCGAGGAATGCTTCCACTGCCTCCCTACCTATAGTTGTAGCGAGAAGCTCCGTGGCAGGTATACTCGTAAGGTTGGTCGGGTCATACGTCTTTATTAAGTCTGCCTCTGCAGATCCGTCGCCTCGGTCGAACTCGCTGTGCAGGGCCTGCACTGCCTTCTTTAGCACTCTAGCTGGATACAAGGCCTCCGAGGGGCCCAGCTGTAGCGACTGCTCCCCCACCTCCTCGGATACTCCTAGCAGGCTGTCCGTTATCGCCTGTGTACGCAGAGGGTTCTTTGCGGCGGGCTGCAGATTCAGATCCAAGTCTGTGCCTCCACCCGCATAGACATATGTGCTACTGGCTGCTCCACCAAGAATGCTGGCGATATGGGCTATCTCCAAATTTATTGATACCCGATTGGAGGGGCCGGACGCGCTGTCCTGAAGACTAACTGTCGAGACGATTCCTCGTATTACGGTGACTCTACGAGGCGCTCCGATCTCCTCTCCGGGGAACCGCAGAAGTACTACGAGTTCGCACGGGGCTCCCTCTAGTTTAGCCTGCAGCTCTCCGTCCATCGATAGCCGGCTACCTACTCCTATGCGTGTACCGAATGCAGGGACTGCGCGGGCAGTAGGTAAGCTATTTACCTCGTAGCTGGCGGAGAACGACGTGAGGGGTAACGTCTCGTAGGGCTCAGACTCGAATACACTGGTCCCTAACGGCTCAGCCGGGTCCGCCTCGTATATCTCGAGGTAGCTGTCCTCGATCTTATATCGTTTGAAGTTAAGCTGAGGAGGCATTGTGGCAGAGCTCCACAGCAGATATCGCAAATGCTGCCAGTTTATTAGACCACAGGGGATCTGATTTCCACGTATCCTCCAGGTCCGGGTCGGACCATGCGGCGGGTATGGCTGCCGCCTTGGATAATAGGTCCGCGTAATCTGTCTTTGGCAGGACGGTCTTAGACACGGTGAACTCGTACGGCGATGCTGATGCAAAGTCGCTCTGCATACGAACCCGTACCCCTGGATAGATCGTCACATATGAGCTTAGGTTCCCGGTAACGGTGTACGATCCAGACGTCCACTCTGAGGACACTGTATTCGTAGTGGTGTCTATCGAGCAGGACATGGATACCGAGGCCCGTCCTTCATCTAAGAATACCTCGTCATCAGAGAACAGGAAGATCCGCAGATCTGTAGGCTGAGCAGTAATCTCTATTGACAGGTCCGAGCTCGGGAAAGTCAGAGTAGCCTTGTCGTAGGTATTTACCGGATCGATGGCCTGTAGTCTATCGGCGAAGGGGGATCGGCGGACGAGCTCGAGAATACCCTCTGCCCGATGAGATCTAAGTAGGTCGTCCGAGAACGGACATAGGATGTCCAGCATACGCACTGCTGCGGCAGATGAATCTGTGTACGCCGATGCATCTACTTTACGAGAGGAGGTAGGGTCTGCGTATGCGGAGCCTTTGGAGAGTACGGACCAGGCTTGGTTAATCATCTTTACATATGTCCTTGTGTTAGTGTCCGACGTACGGACGCAATCTAGCATACGTATGCTAGATCACGCACCTCCGCCGTTCTGTTTTATGCGGCCTAGGAGCTGTAAGCTGAACCGCATCTGCCCTACGTCGGATTTCGAGAACGATGGAATATTCATAGATATGATGTAGGCCTCGACTACCAATCCGCTGAAGGATAGCTTCACCGATTTGTTGTCCGGGCTGGCGATATTGTATTTTTCGTACAGCTTGTAGAATCCCGGAGGATCGTTAGGCGTGCCTTGTTGGGCCGCGTCGCCGTTCGGACATCGCTTAGCGGGCACAAATACCCCGTCCAGCGTCCACGACGACAATCTCTGGCTAAAGACGTTAAGATAGGCATCTGGGCCCAGGCTATACATAATCTGATAATTCGGAGCTACACTTCCTCCGAAGTTACTCACGAACAGATCTCCGTCTAGCTCCGCTCCATCTACGTCGGATATGGTGAGTAAGGATTTGCCATCTCCGTACTTATCCAAACCTACCGAGATCTGAGGTTCTTCGTATAGCGGCGTTCTCATTACACTCCTCCTCCAGTCTTTACGGTTCCTTGATCGCCGGCCGGGTTATTAACCATAAGACCTAGGAGACTTGCCAGCGTATTGAGTACCGCTATAAGTTTAGCAGTCCAGTCCGTATTCTCGTCCTCATATGCGGCGTCGTATACGTTCTTCTTCTCCCGGGCAGTCTGTCCGTAGGCTTTCATAAAGTCTGACCTGCTCATCATGCCTTTTTCGCCGAACTTAAACTCGCCGCCGGTCTTGAGCGCCTCTCTATAGGCCGCGGCTGTTTCGAAGAAGCTGGCTTCTTGATCATCGTCTAGTCCGGCTATTTCGAACGAGTCTTTATCTAAAGACCCTATCGCCCCAAGCGCTAAGTATTTTGCAGCGTCCTGCTTATCGCTGATAGAGACGCCGTTCAGTCCTCCTTCCGACTCTGTCAGCGCCTCTATCATACTTTTGTTTAATTCTCCGGGTGCCGAGACTTTAGCCGCGAATGCCCGGGCGGCGGACTGCTGATCTTCTAGTGTTTCTGCGGAGAAGATAGCTCTAGCAGCTAGTTGTTGGTCGGCAGTCATTCTGTTTCCGGCAATCTTATTAGTAACCAAGGCGCTTGCCGCTAAAGATGCAGAGTCTGCCGCTAAGCCGCCTCCTTTTTGTAGGCCCTCGAGTCCGCTGAAATAGTTCTTGAAATCGCCTCCTTCTAGATCCGCGTTGCCGGTTAGGAGGCGGTAGATATTCTTATCGCTATTTGCTAGATCACCGCTCTGAGCCATCTCTATGATCGCCCCTAGTCCAAATGCCTTTCCTTTACCGGACACTGCATCTTTGAACTCGGTCTGCTCTTGGATGCTGTCCCGTATCCTACCCAGCTCAGCGTCGTTGCGAATAGACGAGGCGTATTTATCCAGAGCCTCTGCTCCTTGGAATCCCATAGCTCTGGCCTGTACTCCGAATGCTCGCCGCAGAGCTCCTCGTCCCGCTACGTCTAGCCCTAGGCCTTCTGCGATGTTGGACATAGTCATAGGGCCTGTTATGCCGGAAACTGCTTCTGCCCCGTACACACGAGTAAGGTAGTTACGTCGAGTATCGTCCAGCGCGGCAATCCCTCCGCGCATGGCCTCCAATCCTCCTACGCCGTCTTCAGCCCTCAGAGTTGCTGCTTCCTGGGAGAATCCGGCAGCTCGGATATCTTCGGCAGACAGTCCGGTAACTTCGGCGATATCTGATAAGCTGCGTATTTCTCCGTTGGCTACTCCCGCCTGTATTATCGCTTTTTGTTCTTCGTCTATGGCGTATGCCCCGGAGATATCTCTAGCGAAGTCGCTATACATAGCTCCGGTGGTCTGCTTCAAAAGGGTCCGGCGATACTGCGAAGAGTTTATGAACTTATTGGTGCCCGTAACACGTCCAACGGCCTCTTGCTCTGCGAAGAGCATGGCAGCCGACGCTGAGTTGAGAGACCCTAGTCCGGCTCTATTAGACAGGCCCGCCGACTCTGCCATAGCCGCCTGAAGCTGAGAAGGGGAAGTGCTGGTAACAAATCCCGTGGTCCCCAGCCTCTGCGCTAAGGATCTGCCTGCGTCGTCGAAGGTCGCTGCAACGTCTGTACCCAGTAGCGAGTTCACACTGTCCATAACCTGCGTGACAGATCCCTGGAATACAGACCGGAATTCCGAGATAGACTGGGAGGTCTTCTGCACTAGCGCGACTGTCTTTGCTTTTATGTCCTCCGCACTATCGTCTCCTGACAGTATGTCGGAGAACCCGCCCGTGCGCGCTAGTTCGGAGTATACGATCCCTACGTCTCGGCCCCTCATGCCTCCGTACGCTGATATGTTCGCGGGGAAATCTGCAGCTAAGCCCGTGGCCATGTTTCGGGCAATGCCTAAACGATCGTCGTCGGCGCCTCCGAATCCGGCCATAATGCCCATATATCTACCGCCGCTGCCGATGCCGGCCAGTAGTTGATCGGTCTGCAGTCGAGCGAACCCTGCTCCGGCAAGTAGTCCGAACGCATTGGATCCGGTAGCCGAAGGTCCTCCGAACATGTACGACGCAGCCTGGCTTGTGAATTTTTCCCGGGCTTTGTTTAGCTCTATATTGGCGTCTTCGTATACTGTCTGTATGACGTCGCGCTGGGCTTGGATGAAAAACTCGGATCCGACATCAGTTGGTGCGAACATCCCCTGCGCGCCGAAGGCGTACGGATTTGAGTTATTTCCCCCGAACCTTGCGCTGGCCCCTAGATACTGCTCGAGCTTAGGAGTGAACGCCTGCACGATCTGGGCTGCTATTCCGGAGTCTCCGAAGATCTGGCTGAGCTTCTGGAGAAGGATCTCCATCTCGCTTACACCTGAATAGTCTTCTTGTGGAGGCATACTTTAGTCTACTCTGTATCCTTAAGGGGTTTTCCGGTGACCGCGTGCACAATCTCGTCGAAATTGTCGATAAGGTTCTGTATTTCTGGAGATATCTCGGCTTGGCTGGGACTGTCCTCCGGGTCTTGCGATATCCACGGGAACTGGACGGCAGTCATCTTAGTTAAAACCGATTGTAGGTTTTCAAACTTCTGTTCCTGAATTATAGGCATAGCACCTACAGCCGAGGACCGGATATGGAGGGACTCCACTACCCGTCGTCGCTCGGCTTCCTCCAGCACGAGAGCCTCTCGCACTAGACTTTCAGGATCGTCTCTCGATATAGTCGAGAGGTCTAAGGCTCTGTCGTAGAAGGCGCTAACCGTTAGGCGAGCCCAGCGCCCTTCCAGAAAGATGCGTCCATTCCTGCTGAAGGGAGGGCCTCTGCGAGACGAAGGAACTCCATGAGCACCCGCGTAACGATGACCGGGATATCTTCCCCCAGGCTTCCGAATCGTTTATTGTGCTCGACTTCCCACTCTTTAGGATCGAAGTCCAGTTCGAACTTCGTGCCGTTGAACTCCCGGCAATAGTATAAGCACTTAATCTTAATGCTTTGGGTAATCACTGCAACCTGGTCGTCGGACTCTACGGCTACGAGCGCCGTCTTCATCTGCTGCGCTTCGTCGGACGTAAGCATATCGAACCGTAAACTGAGCTGTCCGTCGAATAGTCCGTACGTCTTGGAGAACACCTTTCCGGATAAGAGGGCTCGTACGTACTCCTTCTTCTCGGCCTCGGTAGGTGCGATGACTTCTTCGCCCTCTAATTTATGCTGGCAGCGAGGGCATTTAGCAGCAATCTTGTCTGGGACTTCCTCTGGGACGTCCTTTGTGACTTCGTCTGGGGGCATGATGTCTCCGGGTCTGGGTAATGTGTGGTCTACTTGTTTACCTTGTATTCGGACAAGGCTTTAGGCACTATACTGCCGTCATCGCTCTGTACAAGGAGCGCATCCGGTGCATCGAATCTCTCCTTTCCTGGATAGGGATAGGTCTCACCTATAACGGCGTGCACGACTGCCTGCTCCTGCCAAGTATTCTCTGTATCTAGGATGGTCTGCCACTTAGGGGCTACCAGAGAGAAGGAGCTCGCGCCGTATACGGCAGATCCACTGCTCGGAAAGGCAAATGAGGAGGATCGCTGTCCTTTTTGCGTAGCGAGTCCCTTATTGATAAAGTCCTCGTACAGTAGCCGCAAGGATGTAGTAAACAGTGACGTAACGTCCTCGTACTCTTCGATGTTGCCTGCTTCGGGTACCGCGAGCTCTATCGAGATGCGTCTTCCTATAGTGATCGGATCTACGTTAGCCCCGTCGTTCGATACGACGCTCTTCTCGGATAGAATCTGTCCTTTAGCTAACACAGAGCCTCGCAGGCCTATATCTCCGTTGATCTCTACTCGAGGATCTTCTCTTGGGAGGTCTGAAACCTTATCGGCTACGCCGGAGGCCTCGAGGGCCGGATTGTTTATAGCTCCACCGGCCTTGTCGACTGTGAGGAGCGGAGTAACTACACTGATAGGTCCTCTGGATATAGATAGGATGGAGTTATCTCGCATGAATATACCTGTGGCGCTCTCCAACATAGTGAGGGAGGCCGACTGGGCGTAGGACATGAAGAGATTTTGGCCTCGGAGAGTGGTGCTGCCATTGCCCGAGTCGAATAGGATATCGCAGGTAGTCGTATCCGACTCTACCCCTCTATCGCTACCTTCTCCGTCTACGTCCGAGGAGTACCCGGATCCGTATATGTGGCTGCCGAGGATAGACACTCCTGAGCTTGGAGCCTTAAGCTGTATACCGGATCCGAACGGCAGCCCTTCGTTTAAGGCCTGTTCGTCGATGTCGTTGAGAGAGCCCTGCTCGGATCTATTTTCTAGAGTCAACATTCCCCCCGAACTACCACCGGATAGCATCTGTAGGTTCCCCTCTGCCTTTATGGCAATAGATCCTTCTGTAGAGGATACCTCTACCCGGCCCTTGGTTCTGTTGATGCGATTTCCGGGAACCTGCTCTATCAAATCTCTTCCGGGAAGTATCTCGACGTCTCCGATAGAGGCTATCGTTACCCTACCTCGGTTCATACGGATCTCGCCTCCGTATCCGTCCCCCAGCACTAGTCCCCCGTCATCCGACATAAGGAATACGGAGCTGTTCTTGAATAGCTTCACCTTCCTGCCCGGGTAGATCTCCTTATCTTCCGACACTAGGTCTGCGATTGTGTATTCGCTCTCCTGGGACTCTAGCGGGCGTACTTTTGTGGTAGATTCTCCCGGGAATACGGCCTCTCTTACCTCCTCTATGGTGGGGAAGTGCCAGATTCCGTCGTCTTTCCGAAGGCCCTGGAAGTAGGTAGTAGCCTCTTCATAGGTCGCGAACTCGTCGTGCATGAGAGGCATCAGTCTGTACACCTCGTCAATGCTAGACAGACCGAACGCCTCTCTCAGACGCTCTGCGTCGGATAGATCGGAGTATTCTGCAGGGAAGTCGTTGCCTTCTGCCGGCGCTGCGCATGCAATGTCCTCCTTCTTCCAAGGAGATACGATTGCATAAGTCTTCTCTAGCTTTATCTCCTTTGCCGCCCGGACTCGGTATATGCCGTCCATTCGCTGTAGGACAGATAATGTTCCCGGATACGTCTCTTCTCCGAAGGTATATGGGCCGCCTTCGCTGAAGTCTGTACGCATGGTATCGTAGACACCTTCCGATGCACCTCCACGGAACGCCTGGTGCCGGAACAGCCCTGTAGCGTTCTCAGTAGCTGGGACGATAGACGTAGTGCCGTCCTCGTTCTCGTACTCTTGCAAGGCACTTTGTCCGCCTATAGCCTCTAAGATCGATAGGGCGTACTGCTCGACGTCTGTGGCAACGTCTCCTCGATGTATTGACTCCCGTAGGTAGGACAGGTGATCCTGAACATAGTTCCTGGCGGTGAGGTCTGCTTGGGAGTCTATTCCGCTGAAGGTAATGGCGCAATCCGGAGCTATTCCCGCCTTGCACATGAACTCCGATAAGAGGAAGATGCCGCCCAAAGCTGTCGACTTATACCAATCGCCGGGCTGGGCATCTGTGAATCTATTACTAGACCTGCTTTGTCTAAGGTCTGAGGAGGGTCCGGAAGTCTTCACGACCTCCCTATATGCAGCGTTATTCTCCACGCCTGCGAGGGACCCCTCCTGTATCGATAGTCCGGAGAACACACTGCCTTCCTGCTTGGGGAAAACGTCGAACGAGCCGATAATAAGGTTAGGGGAGAGGAAGTACTGTGCTAAGGCCGAGGCCTCGCGCAGTTTAGCTATCAGCACTACTCCGCCCGGGGAGTAACATGTGCCGCTAGTGTGGCCGCCGCGACGAGAGCTTCCTGTCTCTAAGGCCGCTGCGGTTATTGATTGGCCCTCTATCTCAACGAAATAGTGGTTGGCGTAGGCCCCTGCAACTATTACGCGCCCTATATGTAGGGATATCTGTCCTTCCTGCATCGTACTCCTATCCTCCTATGAAAACCGCAAGCTAAGTCTTCTATGCAGGAACAGAGTACAAGGACATGCACAATATGCAAGGGCCTCTGCCCTCTCGGACTCTAGCGAGAGTTAGAGTCCACGGTCAGTTTAAGCACCTGGAGGGTGACATTGGCGTTAACGACAGTAATGCCACCCCCTCCGTTGCTGACGGTCATACCGAAGTTGTTGATAAGGCACCCTTCGCATACAAAGCTCTGCGAGTTGGACCTCTCAGTCGCCGTACAGTTACCGTTCGCGTCGGTATACGTTCCCGGGCCGGTAGGCTTCAGGACGATAACACGCTTCTCGAACCCGCAGATCTTACCGAAGTCCTCGAGGAAGTTCTTAATAGTTCCTTGCGGACCGATGATCGTACCCAAGCTGAGAGTGCCGTTAGACTCTCCCGAGATGATATGGGTAAGCGGGCTGTTGAGCGGGGTAATTTGTGACGTAGACCGACGATATGCCAGGTTCACGGACGTTATGATCAGGTCATCGAGCGACGCGCTCTGTCCACGGTCCCCGAAGGATATAACCGCACCGTCCAAGTTCCACGCTTGGCCTATATTCCTATCGATTCCAAATACATCTTGTGCCATTTTAATATCCTCCTACTAGCTGACTCTAAAAGTGATAGGCAAGTTGTTCAGAGGGTCCGGCATATCCGGATCGACTTCTACATCGACTGTATCGCGAAGAACAGCATTCCGTTCGAGCTTGGTGACTGTTGCGGCAAGCATCTGGGGTCCAAGCTTGTTGGAGTACGATCTGTTCGTAATAGAACTGATCGTAGCGCTCAGGCGGGACGACAACAGTTCCAGCATGGCCGGACTGATGTTGCCTTGTCCGAACAGGTCCGATGTAGCATCGAGGAAGTCCCGGCAGATGTGGTCGAGGTTAGTCGTCTTCGAGCTTTCCCTCTCGTTGAAGTTCGCATAATCGATAACCGAAGTGACCTGATGCCGCGTAAAGATACGGCCGGAGAAGTCCTTCTGTACGATCCATACTCCACCGCCTGCGATGGTGTTGAGATCCGCTCTGCTAAACTTAACCGCTGGATCTGATAGAGCAGACGATACGTTGAGCTGGGACTGCGGAGCGTGAGGCGGGATGCCTGCGCGCTGGCCAGCGAGGCCTGCCGCAACGTAGAAGATCTCCGAGGCAGTGCCGTCGGACTCTACCGGATTATCGATGTACACCAGATTGATGCGTCGAGTGTCGAACTGCGCGGCACGAGCAGCAAGGGCTGCGGCGTACTCTGCGGCACTCTGATTGCGCCAGATCTCGATCTTCAGCGCGACTGCGACCGGGCTTCCGACATCTTCTACGAGGATGAGCTGAGACTCGGAGTTAACCCGGTCTACCGTATACTCGTCGTAGGTCGTAACGCCTTCTGCATCTGTGCTGAAGTTGATGCGAAGCAGATCGCCTGGGCGAACATCGTTGGTCTCGAACAGAGCGCCTGTTGCGTTCACTTCCCGGTAGGTATTGACTGGGAACAGATCGACAGTAGCTTCGATGTCGTCCTCGCTGGCGAGTTCTGTATAGACGTCCGTAAGCTGCGATACGGTATTGGGGATCCAGCCGATGCGCCACTGATTGTTAACTTCCGAGCTGCGGTCTAGGACGTGCGTCTTAACTGCTTGATGGATGTCCGGATCGTTAGTGAGCGGGACGATGCTGTAGACCTCGTCGTTCTCGGTGAGTACGTCGAGCGCTTCGTTATACCCGGTCAGATCGTCGGAGCATACCGGGACGTAGTAGACGCCGATCTGCCCTTCCTGGATAGCATGCGATACTGCCTTGCTGAGAGGATTCCGGGGACTGACTGGTCCGAGGATAGTCTCTCTCTGCGAATCGGAGTCCGCAAAGCCTACCTGTCCGCAGATGTCCGTGCGGAGTTCACGGAAGTCTACGACAAGCGTGCCTCCGATAACACTATACAGAGCATCTGTGCCGAGGATGTCGGAGGTAACTTGCGCCGATCCGTCGATAGTAACTGTATCTTCAGTGAGGGTCGAGTATGTGGACGGGAAGTCTACATCGACCTTATCGAACAATTCCAGATCGATATCACCTGCGATTACGTGGTCTACCGGATCGCGGAGTACGAGCGTGCGGAACGCACCTTCCGAGGCAGCCGCCATAGAGAAGGAGAACACGCCTGCCGTATTGAACTGCGTACCCTTCTTGAAGATCAGTTCGACATTGTTATTGCCGATAGGATAGGACACGGATGTGTCTATAGCGAAGTCTGATGCCGGCACAGTAAGGGTGCCTGCGATGTCTGCTCCGTTACTGGTAATGAAGGACACGATGACATCGCCCGCTGTGGCCGAGGCCGGGTCCAGCGTTCCGCCCTGAGTGACGGTGATGATGTACTTAGTGTTGGTATCTCCAGAGTAGCTAGGCGTAGCAGTAACTTCCAGATCGGCGGTGTCTGCAACATCTACCTGCAGATATGCCTGGGAGATCTCTACCTGCCAGCTATCGTTAAGCGAGACAGAGCCTGCGCCGGAATCTTCGATCGTAAACGTAGCGCCGCGAGTGCCGAGCGCTGTGTCGTACTCCGAGCCGTTGTACACGACATCCGTACCGAGGATAATGTCGGTAGTGGTGTCTCCGCCTTGGGAGCTAATACGAAGAGTAGTGCCATCCAGGCCGCCCGTGCCGCCTGTCCCTACGTTGAGGACGCGGATCGTGTAGATATCGCGAGGCCAGCCATCTACCAGACCGCTATACAGCGTCGCATCTGCTGCGAACGTGTACTTAGTGGGCACGGTAGTGGTGGGAACCACTGTGTTGGTGATCGAGAGACTGTCGTAGGCGAACCCATTGTCGCGATAAGGATCTGCGACAGGGACTACAGAGCCTGCGATCTCCTCTGCGACGAAGCCGGATACCTGAGTGATCAGTTCCTGCTGTGCTCCGCCGTCGAACGCGCTGGAGGCGCCTTCTGTCTCGGGGAACCAGCGGAGGCGAGCCCAGTCGCCGACCTGTACATCTCGGTCGCCGAAGACCGTAGAGCGATCTGTGTCGTTACCGGTCTTAAAGACGAGGCTATCCGACGTGATCTTATTGCCCGCAGTCTCGGTGAGTTCCGCGTTAGAGCTATCGCCGTAATACTTAAGCAGCGTATCCTCCAATAGAACGGACGCGTCATCCAGGTCTACGACTCCGCCGGGGACGGTGTCGGGCCAGTTATATACGGTACTGGACTCGGTGTCCAAGTACTCCCCGAGCTCGGCTCGTTCGTCGTCTACATCTGAACGGTGCAAGGAATAGAGCGGACCAACGCATGCTGCGTACAGAGGAAGCGCCCCCTGAGCTTGGGCCTGCTCAAATTCCTGGAAGATTTGTCTTCTAGGCTCTAAGTATGCCATGTCTAAGTATCTCCTCTGATATTAGTTGAAGGTTGTCTGGTGAATAGCTACTCGTTTAACAATTGGCGATTCTGGAATCACCAACCAATTATACATATACGACCAATCGAGATTAACAACTGTGTAAAATGAAGTCTTCGATTCGTCGTTACGGGTTCTTAGTTCGCTTACGCTTTGTGTTAGTAAGCTCCCTAAGTGGAAATCTCTCTTTATTACCTGCTGAAAGTGGAGCATCCGGAAAAATACTTCTTGTCCGAGCAGCTCTGCCTCCGCCCCGGTTCCTCCTTTGCAGACAATGTTGTGGCCGCCTGTGATGGCCATATGGTGCCTCTCTCCCTCGCGCCATCCGTCGGACATACCTATCGCAGATTGATTACGCAAGGCCACCGAGTTGGATCGAAAAGACTTACGTTTGATGAGCAGCGTAGGTAGCTGCTGCACCTCAGGCCCTAGAGAGCTCCATGAGGGTTTTATCAGGATTCGGCTAGGCTCGTAGTCGTACGACGATCCTTCTGCTGTCTCAGATATGTCGCAGCACTGCGTACTAGGCGTCCATAGATATCCCTTAAGAAGAGGCTCTTCGATATTGTCTGCCGATGAGAAGTGGTACTGCAGCAGCCGTTGAAACACTCCCGATAGCATAAACGGATTAGGGCCCGCCGTAGCGAACGCACTCGGCTGTTCACACGCCTCTTGCGGGATACCCCAGCACGGTTCTGGAAAGGAGTTGGGCATTTAGAATACGTATTCTATTTCTTATTTGATCGGGTAGACAGTTCTTGTGCGGCGACCGCTACTCCGGCCCCGGCTATAGTGGACAATAAATCTCGACCTATAGAGGGGTCTTTCTTTATCTTTCCCCATAGCGCAGACCCCAGTCCGCCTACGGCTGCCCCGCCTAGCGCGGCGGTTCCTGTATATCTTAGCTTTCGTGCCTGCTCCGCCTGTTCGCGGGTAGCGGCCCGTGTCTTCTCCAATGCCTTCAGCCCTTCTTGATGCTGCTTGGTCTGCAGATTGACGTCTCCTCGGCTTGCCAAGTGACTCCCTCCGACCCAGCCCGCGGTGTATAGCAGAAACTTGAGAACCGGAGCTATCGCCCACGCCTCTTTCTCTAGCATATAGCCTGTACGAGACCCGGCGCAGTATGAAGATGTCTTATGCATTATTATTGTTCGCGCTGGCCGCATATCCTGCGCCGATCGCGCCTCCGCCTAGAGCAAAGATAAGATCTCTAGCTAGGTCGGGCTGTCCTGACATCTTTCCCCATGCCGCAGAACTAGCTCCAGCCAGGGCCGCGCCTCCTGCGCCGTACATCACAGGATCTTTCTCGTCGGGTTTAGCGGGAGTAGCTGCCGGGCTAGGTGCTGGCGTAGCTTCGGGCTTATCTTCGGGCTTATCTTCGGAGCTGTGGTTAGCTATCAACGCGCTGCCTCCAACTCCAGCTCCTCCCGCTAAACCCAAGGCAGCAAGTATCTTTACCGCCAATCCAACCTTATTTCTCGAGCTCCCAGTTGCCACGACTCGCCGCCTGAGGACACGGTCGCTGGCAGCGCCGCTCAACGTGGGGGTCTGCATAGCCGGGACCCTCGTAGGTTGGGCGCGTGCCCCGCGAGCGTGCAGCTGGGCCGTGGCCAGGTTTAGCACCGGGGTAGTGGCGTTCTTGAAAAATATACTTAGATCGTTAGTGGGGTGCATTCTATGCGTTCTCCTGGTTAGACATCCCGACAGCTGCGCCTACAGCGGCTCCGGATAGTGTTGAAATTAGATCTCTCTGCAGATCGGGCTTGTCGGCTAACTTGCCGTATAGTACAGACACAAGGCCAGTGCCTAGGCCCCCGGTAGCGGCGTATGCGGCCGTAGAGGCGGCCTGATCCTCTGCCTCCTCTTTATCGGAGAAGTCTAGAGGTTCTTCCTCGGCCCTGTCTAAGGATGTGAAGTAGTTGTATCCCGCTCCCCCTGTGCCGAGCGCGCCGGTGCCGAGCACGCCGGTAGTAATGGCGATGCGTTTCGGGCTAAATGTCCACGTATTAGGGGCAGGTTGGGGCGGTTTTTGGACTACTCTCCGTAGAATGTCAATGACGGGCTGTAAGTTCACCTTAGCGATCTTCTGGGACATGTCGGGTGAGGCGGATTTGGGGTATACGGACTGTAGTAGCTTCTCTGCTGGGGATAACATATGATATGAGGGGGTTTGTGAGTTAAAATACTTCGTCGTATGCGATGCCCTGTCGCCATCCCAATGAAGGATCTATTTCTCCTTTTTGGACGTCCTCGTCTGACTGATCGAGTGGAATCGTATATGCTATGTCTGTTCGAGGGAGTAACCGGAAATCTGTAGGGTAATACACGAGCGGAACAAATCTAACATACGTCGCGACCCGTATACCGCGAACCACAAATCTCTTATTAGAAGAGCCGTGGACCCATATGTCGTAGGTATCCAATCGAGGATAGGCTATACACCGGGCTTGGTAGCTCTGGTTATCCTCTAGGGAGAATCCCTCTTTTACATCTAACGTGCTCCCTCCCCCTGAGAGGTCGACCCAATAAGGTATGGCGTCGTAGTATCCCTTCTGCAGGCCTGTTCCGTAGCATGTGCCGCATACGGACGATACGGGCTCGTCTATGTCGTAATCTACACAGGATGTGCACTTCGCTCCGCACCATCTCCGCTTCAGCAGGTATCCTAGGCTACCTGCGGAGGTCTTAACCATTCGAAGATACTCTTTACGTACGATGTCCCGGGATAGGCGCTTATCTCGTAACGGGATGTCCCCTAGAGTGGCGGCCGGCTTAGATGCGTACTCCCTGTCTCCGTCGAATGCGATGACACGGTAGAAGATGTCGCTCTTGTAGCCGCATCGGCGCCTATCCTCGTCCAAGTACAGACAGGCGTTGCAGATTGCGAAGTCCTTGTTGATACGCTCCCATTCTCCGCCTGCTCTGCTCCACTCTACATAAAACACAAGCGGGCGTGTTCCGGAGAACTCGAACATGGGGTTGAGCTCCCACTCTACGATAGTCTCGTCCGAAGGAGTGACGTACGCCTCTACTCTACTGAATGCGAATATCTTAGCGGGCTTAGACATACCTTATTGTCTCGTATAGGAGATAGAACTATCTCTCTAGTAAGATAACCCTCTGTCTTGGATTAGCCCGTTGCCGAATGAAGCTATATCGGTACTGCCGAAGGCGTTGCCTACGTTTATGGAATACTTCTTCTGCTGTACCCACTCTCGGTACTCCTGGATGTACCGATCTCCCAGGTTCGTGTAGAAGTTTGCCTTGTCCTTATCGTCCACACTGAGTCCGCCTGCGGAGTATCGTAGGCGGTTCCTTTCGTAATGCGGTCCGGCTATGCGGAGGAGCTCTCCGATTACCCCTACCGTCCAGTTATATCGATAAGGGAAGTTCGCAGGTGTATAGCACGGCCGCAGAGGGGGAGGCTGTTCGTTCCAGTATTCGACCGGCCGGCGTATGGCCCATGCGATCTCTGTGTCGGAGAACTCTACGTTATCCAATAGGAAGTTGTCCTCTACGCACTTGTCTCGTATAGCTAGTCGGATCTCTGCTATAGTGAGCGGGCCGGAGCAGCTCGCCCAGTACGTATTGTTAGCCAGATTGGGGATTACCTCTACATAGCAAGGCAGGCGGTACCGCACATCCGTTGCGCAGAATCTGGTGGAGGTTGTATCCTCTACTGAAGATGAGCTGCCGCTTTCCGGATCCGGGATGAATAGGACAAGCTCACCTAGGAATAGGCCTGCCCGTGTAAGAGAGGAGCACGGTATGGAGAAGGCCGCCGTGCCTTCCTCCGCGTCTACAATTCCCTCTACGTTCAGGTAGACCTGGTTTGACCCGAAGGCATCCTTAGCAACAAGGCACACCGAGTACTCCTCTAGAGGAATAGGCAGACCCTGCGCGTCCCGGATGGTGACTGTGTATTCGCTTAGAGCGTCCTGGGTGAGGGATAGGACTGGCCACTCGTTGGGGCAGGATTCTCTATCCCCTAGGCAGATGTCGGCAAAAGGCATGTCTCTACGGAGTCCTCAATTTAGTCTTTATTCTCTTTACGAGCTGTTCTGTGGCCTTACTCTGCAGTTGACCGGCTCGTCCTTTCTCGCCCTCAGGTCCGTATACCTTGGATCTAAGGTCTTCGGGCATCTCAGCCTTGGCGTACTCGCCGGTCTCTACGACCTCCTGTAACCCCCGCTTGTGGCGTATATAATCCACGATATGATAGATCATGACTGCCAGTACGATTAGCGCGCCTATGCTGCCGACTATCCCGAATAGCCACATGTATTTAGTCACAGCCATAACTGCCATGGCGACTGATATGAGCACGATACCCGCTATCGCGCCTCCGATAGCTTTAGGATTGCCGGTAAAGAAGAGCGTTACGCATATGGCAATGATGATCGATCCGGCCAGTACCATATACAGCATCGCTTTCCGTAGAGCTGCGTTGCGATCGGACTGCGCCTGCTCTAGCTGATCCTGCAGCGCCGCCTTCTCTTCCTCTCCCGCAGCGATGCGGTCCTCTAGAGAAACGGCCCTGTCTGTGAGTGTCTGGACATTTAAGGCCAGTCCCTGGAGAGATACGGCCAGTTTGGACACGTCTATCCCGGCAGCCCGGATAGTCTCCGCCTCTCCTAGAATGTTATCCGCCTCTGCCTTAATCGCTGTAAGGTGTTCCGTCAGATCCTTCTTAGCGGACGCAGGCGCCTTTATCCCGACCGTCTCGGCATGGGACTTAACAGAGTGGGCGGATGTTGTAATCTTAGAGGCAGAGCTGTCGATCCCTTGGCCGGCAGTACTGGCTATTCCGGCCGCCTTACCTAGAGCGGGACCTGGGGACGGCGGCGTGGAACTCGAGGACGGCTCTATGTGCTCGCACGCGGCTGCTACGAGGAAGATGCCTAAAATGGCGGGGAACGGGCTAACTTTGTCGAGGCTCATCTTTTGTCGGGCTCCTAGGATCTGAGGGTGATAGTATCGGGGTGAAACAGGGTAGGTGGAATAAATCGTCCGGACGTACCCTATCATTACAAGAAATATCTACTGGGATTATAGTGCCGTAGCTGCGGAGTATGAGCTCCGTGCAGTATAGGACGTCCTCTGATTTAGCAGAGAAGAGTATATCGTACGGCATGCCTAGCTTATCTATGGCGAATGCGGCTGCCTTGTACTTAGTCTGCTGGGAGGCCTTTGGCCTGAGTATACAGGCGTGGTCTGTTCGTAGGAACTGGAGGATATCTTCTTCGATTACTCCTTTACCCCCTATGGCATGTACTACCTTTGTCTTAGACACAGCTAGCCCTACGTGGCTGTAGTAGCCTGGAATTAGGAGCGAGGTTAGATACCGATCGTATCGACGGAGTACGACATCTCCTGGCTCAATCGTATCGGAGAATACTCGAAGCATTCTACCGCTAAGCTTATACGACGTAGAGGAGAAGGAGAGAAAGGGAGGAGCAGGCCATATCTGTATGTTGCCCAAGAACGAGACTATCTGCCTCTTAAATTTGCTCAACGACATGGCCTCTCCTCTCTAAGTTGGTCCTACCCTCTATTCGGCTTTCTTCGCAGCGGGGGCTTTCTTCGCAGCTGGGGCTTTCTTTGCAGCCGTGGTGGTAGGCTTTTTGCGTGTCCGCTTTGGAGCAGTAGTTACCTCTGTGGCGGGAGTCTCTAGCTTGGCCTTCGGCTCCTTAGAAGGGGTAATGTCCGCAGCTTCTTTGTGGGTAAGGGTGGTATCGGTCTCGAACATCTTCTGTGTGACCGGGGGACCGTTGGGGACATCTACATCGTGTCCGGGGAGCGTGACCTTGCGGGGAAGGAAGTCCTCCGCAGTGCCTGTGCCGAAACGAGTATCTGTGTTAGTAGCGCCTGACGTAACATCTACATCTGTGGCGGAGGACTCGGTAGTTGCCGGAGCCTTCTTTGGCTTGGCGGCCGCGCTCGAGGGCTTAGCGACCGGGAGATCCGTGATAAGGGTGACCTCTACAGCGCCTCGCTTGATGTCTTCGATGCAGAGCGGCTTATACCGCTTGTGCGTCACCTCTGACGGATATGCCCCGTCGACCTCGATCTCTTCGCCGGACTTAAGTGACCGACCGTGCTTTCCAATCCAGTATAAGAACCGATCGTGAGAGAGGTTGTTCTTAATGCGGGTACGTAGTACGAAATTCTTACTCATGATAGTTAGCCTCCAAAGCTGTTGGTATGAGATATGAACAAAGAAGGGGGCTGAGGATAATCTCCCCAGCCCCCTTAATTGACCGGGGTTGCACCGATAGGTTAGGTGATGTTACGCAGTAACGTCATTCCAACCGTTGGTGGTAGCCGTGATGAACTCGGCGCGACAGACCGCACCGCTGTTCTTGATGGTAGCTCCGACCATCTCGTAGCAGAACATCTCGAACAGGAAGTTCTCATGCTTGGTCGAGCAAGTAACGTCCTCGAACGTGTAGAAATCACCCAAGAACTTCGGCGCTGCGAAGTAGTAGATGACGTCGTTAGGAACGAGGTCGGTCTTGATCGTGATGATATGGGGAACGCCCATGATCTTACGCTCGGTGAAACCATTGCGAAACATCTCTTCAGCAAGGTCGCCGCCGATCTCGGTACGGTCCAGGGCAACAATGTCATGGATAGTGACGTTGTTGACAAGGGCAGTAGCCGCGGTCAGGTGACGGGTCGTGCTTGGGAGACCCTTCATGGCAAGAGCCAAAGAATCACGGGACATAGCGCCCACAGTGATGTTACCCATGGCACCGACTTCGGTGACGCGAGGACTGGCAGCTGCGCTCTGCTCGTCCAACGTACCGACTACAGTGTTTACTGCGGCCATGTACTTACGGTCTTCCTCTGCGAGGATGTCCTTAAGCATAAGGTCGTTAAACACCTGACGGATGTCGAGGTCATAGGTCATGAGGTTAGCCACATCGGCGATGAAGCGAGCCGACATGATGCGGTCAAACATCACACGGTAGCGCGGAGCATCGATGTAGTGGTTCATCGGGACGTTGCCAAACGGCACCGAAATGGCGGGAGGTGTGTCCGGCTCAGTATCCTTGACAATAACCGGCTTGACGGTATCGACCTGACGGTCGAGATCGGCGGGGGTAACCGGGATTGGGGGCTGGATGCGTCGAGCAAAACCATCTTCGCGAGCTTTGAGGCGAAGGTAGTCGTCCACACCATTCTGAGCGGTCTTCTGCACGTAGGGATCCGAGGAACCCAGGGATTCGATGACCGTCTGATTACGGGTACTGGTCTCTGTATTCAACATAATGTCTATTCTCCTATGTTACGGGGTGACTGCTCGTGCGGGCAGGTACACCGGCCAGAACTGGAGAACGTCTTGCCCGTACGTTTCCGTACGCGCACCAGTGGAGACTACTCCAACGATGTTCTCTTCCAAGGCAAGCTCGCCGCCTGCCTGAATAGTACCGACATCGAGCCAGCCTTCGGGGTAACTGTCCGTGGGCTCGCCGCCGACGGTAGTGTATCCGATGAGCGGATCGTTCTCGTTGTAGGTCGAACCAGTGTTGAACTCAGTGGTAACGAGTTCGAAGCCACCGGTAGCAACGAGGGTGCCGACCTTCTTAGTAAGCACAGTGCTGTTATCGCTGGCCAAGGTCTGGCCTGCGATGTTACCTGCGTCTACGCGAAACAGAGAATTAGCCCCTGCGCCCCAGGCACCACCGCCTGTAACGTCGAGGTCATAACTCGCATTGATAGCGAACAACGCCATAGCGTGTCCACCGAGGGTGCCGGCCAGATCTTCGAAGGGGATCAATTCCCCGTCAGCATCCAGCCCCAGCAGAGAACCACGGTTCCAATTCGCCGCCGAATCGCCATTACCTTGGAACTGCAGGTCGTGCATTCCATTGTAGCCGGAGATCGGGGTGAGGAGGTGATCGTAGTTCTGTCCAGGAGTGATATGAGCCATCCTGAATTCCTCCAAATTTGAGGGTTAGTGTTTTTCCCGGCTGGGTATTAGCCTGCCGAGAGGTTGTCAAAACACTGCTCGAATGCCCGATCTGACTCCCGCGCTTGCGCAGAGGCAGATGCCTGACCTGTCGGTACAGCGTGTCCCAATTTCGGCATCTCCGCGCCCGCACTATCCGAGCTGATGCGCTGATCCGCGAGCTTATCCAAAAAGGTAAGCAACGAATTGGCGGCATCGTCCTGAATAGCCTGCAAGGCCTGCTGGCGACTGCCTTCTTTGAGAAATCCTGCTTGGATAACCTTGTCGACGGTGCTTTCTATAGCGCCGTCCTCGAGGCTAGCCTGTTTGTCCTGTCCGTCTTCCGAGCACATACTGCACTTGTCGTAATCCTTGCCGCAGGCGCACTTGCCTTCAACGCTGGCGAGCTTCTCCTGGAGGCCGTGGATTTCGGCGGACTGGTCTTTGATAATGCTTTGCGTATCCGAGACATACGTGGCGATGTCGGCGGCCGCTTCTTTAGTGAGTGAGATCATACTGGTGTCCTCTCCGTTCTGGGGGATATTTAGCATACGTATGCTATGTCCCGCTATTCCGCGATGGGAGCTGCTGCTTCGTCGCCGGACTCTTCCAAGACTTCGGACATGACCTCTGCCAGCTCGTCGGGAGAAATCCCGGCTTCCTGCAGAGCCTGTACGTCTTCTACGGCCTGGGCGAGTTCGTCGGCAGTTACACCGGCTTCGTCGAGGGCATCAGCAAGTGCATCGATGGTCGCATCGCCGCCTTCTTCCTCGACAGCAGCACCGTCTTCCATTTCAGCCGCGGCTGCGGGAAGTGCGGCCTCTTCGGGGAGGATAGCTTCGGGGAATTCCATAGCGACCTTGTCGAGGATGCCGGAGATGCCGCCGGCCTTTTCGATAAGGGCGGGGTCGATCTTGTTCTCAGCACAGGCTGCTTGGAGGTCCTGCTGGTCCTTGGCGCGCTTATGCATGCCGTAGAGATAGCCTTCGTAGTACTCTTGAGCAGCTTCGGCAGCCTGGGCGGCCATCTTATCGAGAGCGGTCGGAGCTTTAACGCTTTCGACAGGAGCCTCGGCAGACTCTGAGGCCGCCTTGAAGAGGACTTCGAGAATAGCGTTACCGAGGTTCTCGGCACGAGCTACTTTCTGCTCGCTGTTGATCTCAGTCTTCTTGACGGGACCGATATTGCCTTTCTGCTCGACGGGATCGTCGGTAGTAAGGGTCTGCGTGCCCTGGGTCTCTGCGAACGTATTGCCGGCACCTTCCTTATTGTCGGGAGCGGAGCTGACGGTGGAGCCGGAGTCATTAGCAGCTTGTGTCTGCTCGACGCCGAGATTGGTCTGCGATTCAGCAGGGTCCTTCTCCTTCATCTGCTCTTGGGGCGTGGCGTCCTTCGTGTCTTTGAAGGATGCTTCTTTCTGTGCTTGGGCCCGGACGGGCTCCAAAAACGTGTTGATCAAGGACAGGCTGTCCTGAATGCTGCGATTACTCATTTGATGAGTCTCCTAATTAGGATTTGGCTTGGTTATGGACTACGACGCGGTGTGCGTACTTGTCTGCCCCGATGCCAGCCAGTAGTGAGATTTGATATTTCGCGTACTCATGCGACAAAACTCTTGACTCAGCACTCATTGTCGGCTCAACAAACATACTTGCCCGCTTGTGTTGCGGAGGACCGCCTTGGATAACTACGAGGGTTATCCTACGACGAACCGGGTCATCTTCAATTGAGAAACTTGGTTTTATATCTTTAGCCAAGTCCTCCAACTCTCTCCAATAGGTAGGAGAAAGCGGAGTATAACTTGAATCCGATATAGCTCCGGACGCGGAGCACGCCGCATCGGGGGCTCCACATTCGGCTTCAGTAAAGGCGCCCCGCATAGCTGGGCACATATTATCGATGCCTGGGATCTGATCTTTGTCCTTCTTAGTGACTATCTGGGCAAAGGATTCCGGAGGCAGTAAAATCTTATGATTAGCAAGGCAGCCGAGTACATCTTCCAGGGGGAATTCCTTTAGACGCTTAATGATATCCTCGGGAAGTTCTTCGTCCGGGAAGGCTAAGGATAGATCTGACTCTTCTGGGGTGAGTCCTTCTGCTAAGATCTTCTTTTCGATCTCTGCGAGCTTAGACAGAGCATGGGCGTTATTCTTCTCGGATTCTGAGCCGACCTTGCTGATAAGGGATAGCGGAAGATACATGTTAGTAGCGTCATCTGCCGTGGGGTCTATCCCGCCGTTGCTGGCTACCTTGGCTAGTGCGAACGCTATCCTATCGGCCGGGACACGGACTTTAGATATGTCGTGGAAATGGGGCTTATCATTGATCGCATAGACCTGGTGACCTTCTTTAGTGATCCCCAGCTTATTATACTTGAGGTGCTCGCAGTAGTTAGCGCGTGTCTTTGCCTCGTTGCCACATACCGAGCAGATATCGAAAGGAACGCCGCAGTTGTGGGTAGATATGCCGTTCGCCAAGTAGCTGTGGTGTTCCGATTCGACCTCTAAGTTAAAGACGTCTGTGCTTCTAACAGTCACGTCAATGCTAGATACTGGGACCAGCATATGATCTCCGACTATTCTCCTAGTGCGTCTAGTTTTGGCTGTTCCTTTAATCTCAGGAATCTTGGAGCTTAGGCCGTGTAGAGCCTCTGTAAGCACCCTGCTGCACCACAGCTGATATTCGTATGTGAAACCATCCTCTGTGTTAGCTGACGCGCTTGTGACGTGCTTGATATTGTTTATCGATACAGGATGTCCAAGCATAGGGAATAAAATCTGAAGCTGGATCGCCAGCTCTCTGCTGGAAGTGCTGAAGTAGGCATTGCCTCTAACGGAGTCAACATCTGATGAGGTATAGTACCCGCCGTCTCCCTCATGATATCCTCCAAGCAGTTCCCACAAAGCTCCGTCTACCCACTGGAATACGGAAGGATGGATGTACTTATTTTTTGCCCCTGATCCAAATAGCATTAGTAGTGTTTTAGCCAGGTCTGCATCGAACAAGTTGATTGAGAAGGCTTGGTCGCAGTCTCTTCTTTTTGACTCTACTGGAGGGTTTCTAGTCCCTATCTCCCGGCATATGTCGTTTATGCGCTCTCTTAGTGTGTCTGACGCATGACACGTAAAGCATATGCCTGAGGGGGTGCCGTCCTTATTGAACAGCACGTAGCCCTCAGCCAAGTAGTATCCGCAAAGCCGGGCAAAAGCTTCCGTTGCGTAAGCAGGATGAGCTACTGTTCTTGATAGGGGAGTCAGTAGGAGATCTCCCTCTAAGATTTCCGACGCCTCTAGCCACTCAGCGCGGTCAATTACATCTCCATCCAAGATAAATCTGCCGCGCTTAAAGGCCTTTTCCCTACGTACCACCAAGAACGGGTGATTGGGGGTGCATTCTAGGGGAAGTCCTCCTGTGGGCTTTATGGTGTAGATCTCGATGTCATCATACGATAATGAGCGAATAGCATCTACTTTTGAGCTCTCACCTGTGTGCAGTCGAACCTCGTCGCCTACGGCCACGTCTTGAATGGGAACTTGAGACATGTCGGACATTGTGACTAGTGTTCCGGATAGGAAGCAGCCCATTGAAAATAAGACAGGAGTATCGGACGCCAGTTTATTCAGCGAGTCTGCCCATATATCGTTATCCAGCTTGACGACTAGTTCCCCTCTATGCATTGCCGGGTTATAGGCCTCTAGCTCTATACTTCCTAACGACTTAGCTCCTTTGCGGGAATTGTGGTGCTCCCTATACACTCCGCCGTATTTGCTGAACGTGCTGTGATACTGTGTAAGGCCGCCGTCGATCTTCTTCTGATATTCCCTGCCTGTGCGGTGATGCTCTGGGACGGTGATAGTCCCTTCCTTCTCGTTGAAGAAGTCCGCATTGTTGTTAGGGCCGTAGAACTCTCCCGCACCTGTGGTAATGAGATGCACAAAGCTCTTACCCTTCTCCGGCTTGATGTCCATATGCATAACGTATTCCGACGCGGCGATCTTCGACATCTGCATCCTATCGACCCCTCGGCTGTGCACATCTATGAGATGGGCCGCCGGGTGGTCCTGGAACCAGCTTGTAGGGAGTATGCTCTTAGGGATCATATAGAGAGGGCCTCTTGTATCCTAGATGATATTAGGGGGAGCGCCTGTATTATTAGCAGGGGCGGGGGCAGGCATTTTAGCTGGGGCTTTCTTGTCCGACGAGGTTAGCACATCTGCTGCTAATGATGCACTTGATTTTATCGCCCTACCGGCCGAGTCGGCAATATTCCTGACGCCTAGCGAGCCCTGTAGAGCAGTGGGTCTCTCTGGACGCTGCGCTTCTAGGCGTTCTTTCTGTGCTAATTCGTCTGACGCTTGATCTCTCTGTTGGTCGCGAAGACCTTTTGAGATATCGGCCTCGGTCTTCAGCTCGAAGGGATCCTTAAGGCCGGAGGACTGGATATTCTTGATCATAAGGCTGCTGAGGATCTCAGGCTTATTGTACGCCTCCGGGACCGTGCTTACTGCTGCGTTGTACGCCTTGAGAAGCTCCCCGTGTCCGTACGCCTTAAGCTCTGGGTGATACAAGGACAGCAGGATGAATGTCCTCTTGGCCTCCTGGCCCTTCATCTCGTTGAACTGGTCCGCGTCCAGCAGCTCTTCTTCAACAGTCTTTACATGCTTCCGGGCCGACATAGCGTCCACGATCTTATCAGAAGACACTCCCGCGCCTGCGAGGAAGTTAGCCAGCGCATTAGCTGCGAAGTTAGATCCGAATTCTCCGCTGGCTGCCTCTTTATCAACAAAGAGGGCCATCTCGGTCTCAGCCTTTGCCATGTTCTCGGCCGCGGTATACAGACGGTTGATGGTTACGTAAGGCTCTTGAGTCGGGAAGCATACGCAGTTAGCGGTCTTAGTCATCTCTGGGAAGTCTACTCGAGCCTTGTATTCGATGATGTCCAGCAGCCCTTTACCTGTAGTCGGGTACCCGTTAACAATATACTGAGCTACCTTGCGCAGTCCTCGCGGAGTTAGAGGAGCCAGGTGCTCGCACACCTCGTCAAGGGCTCGCTCGAAGGCCATTTTATGGAACTGGATCTTCATGCGCAGTTCCTCCTTCAGCTTACTAGTAACGGCCGTCTTCTCCAGACAGGCCTGCTTTAGAAGTCGGTCGCAGGTACTTACCTCTTCTGCTGTGAGTTCCTTCTTGCTGGACGGCGCAGTCTGTAGGTGGTCGGAGGCCGTCTTGGCAAACATGTCTAGTGCAGCGGCTTCGTCCGCCTGCCGCAGCGCCTTGTGGGACTCTTCGAATAGAGCGTCCTTGGAAAAAGAAGGTAGGGCGAACACGGCTGCCGTCTTCTCGGTAGGCGTATAGATGGATCGTAAGATCTCTTGCGTATTGGCTAGTTCGAACGGATTGGCGCGCTCGTCCTGGGACGCCGCCTTAAACACGTGTACCGACTTCGATTTATTAAAGGCCTCCGCCATTCGGCTGATCTTCTCAGGGCCGTACTTCTTATCTGCGGCTACCTTAGCTATAGCGTCATTGGGGGACAGTCCACTATGAGTGAGTCCTATGGACTGCTCGATCGCACTAACTAATTCGTTCTCTTCCCTAGGCGAGAGCATTTTCATGTAACGTATTCTCCAAATGTGGAACATATGTACCTAATAATAGGAACATACACCTTCTTTATTTATCTAAAACTCGTTTCGAGAGTTCTGCATTAGGCTTAAAATGGGGAGAGATCCCCGGCTCGTAAAATGTTCTCGCCTCTTTTACCAGGGCGGGGATGCTCGGATCCATCAAGGCCTGCTCGAGAGACTCCAACACGCTGCGACCAGTCTCTTCTGTGAGAGATCCGGTGCCGGCGATGTTTTTAGCCATAGCGGAGTTCTGCATGCTCCAGTGCCTGTCCGCATGGTCGAGGACCGCTAACGCGTCCTGCCGATACATGTTTCGCAGACTGGACGTGAGGTTGAACTCTCCGTAAGATCGTCGGAAGGAACTTACGTCCCGGAACCAAGTCTTTATCGGATCCGGCAGCATCCCGCCGGCTCGGAACGCAACAAACTCGCGGAACGCATCGAAGCCTTGGGTATACGCAATAATCTTCCACGTAAAGTCGCAATCGGTGGCGGCATGTGTTTTAGCCAGAGACTGCGCTAGTATGCTGCATAGGACATTAGCCTTGCGTTCCCGGTAGTGGTCAATATCGAAGTACACTTTGCGGTACATCTCGATCGTCTCGGCTCCGTGTAGCGGGCAGAACTCGTTAGCGATCTCTTTGTTCGTAGCGTCTGTCATCAGCATCGCCTCTACGAGCCACCGATACCCTCCTTGATTGCCTGCGTGGAGGTGGATCATAAATGCCTCGTGCATTGCCGGATACTTGGCAATGTACTCTGGATTGCGCTCTACGATCTCTTGTCGGCTGCCGTAGAACTCACATGCGGTCACCAAGTGCGTGTCCAGAGCTCGTCTGGCCTCTCGTATCTCCTTCTCGGCAGTGACTAGGGAGCTGTCGACAAAGCACCGCATGGCAATAGTCCACCGCCAGTTCGGTGCTCGGAGATACGAGGGGATCTGGGCTTGGTGCCGAACCAGATGCATTATACCGCAATGTCCTCTGAGAGGGAGCCGAAGATGTCTTCCGAGAATGTGGGATTGTATGACGTCTTCTCGCGGAGGAAGAGGATAAGATCTCCTGTCTTCTTAAAGACATTAAGGAGTGTGTCCTCTAGCTTAGTGAGGTCATCCTTACCGTAACGGGCCTCGAACTCATCGTTATGCCAGTAGAACAGGAACAGCATGCGACCCACCTTATCCATGCCTACGACCATGTCGGAGATATAATCCTTACGGATCTCCGAGATATCGGCCTTATCGATAAGGCCCTGCAGGACGCGGACATCGAACACTTCCTTGATCCCCTGCTCGGCAGCCTGCGTGGCCTGTCCGATTACCGTCTCCGGTAGAATAGGGGAATTGTCGGATGCCGACGGGGCGGTAAGTGCCTTTCCTTGTCTGGAATCTGTCTCTTCGGTTACTGCTTCTTCCTGAGAAGTAGCAGGACCTCCCATCCACGGCGGCTCGGCATACCCGTACGCAGCTGTATCGTAGGGTGCGGCGTGTTTGATGAGGTATCCTTTGCAGGAGTTCGGAGCTGAGTGAGCCTCCTTCAGCATCTGCAGGGCCTGGCCGCCTCCGATTCCGTGCCTCCAGATGAGGTGTTTTATAGCAGCCTCTTTAGAGATTAGCCCTGTGGAGCTCTCTCCGAACAGTACCTGAGCGTTAGAGCCGGAGCTATGGATACGCAGGTGACGGAGATTGGCCTGCTTGTGGATTACCTGGTGCAGGACCGTCGAGGAGTTCCCTAGAGACACATCACGAGGAGTGTGCTGCTTGGGATATGCCGGCGTGCGTCCGTCGAACAGCGACCGGCGAGTAAAGATCCGAGTGCCTTCCGGAACAAACAGACGGCCGGTCTCTAGGCGGAGCTGGGCGTCCGGGCCGACGAACTCTACGCGGACTACACTCGGGCAGGAATCCCCTGCGAATGCTTGGTGACCGTCGGTATATCCCGTACTGTTGCTAACTGTGACGGAGAATGATCCGTCGGGATTGCCTTCACGGTTGACGATACGAGTCAGGATAGAGTTCTGAGGGCTCTGGACAAATAGAAGCCCGGTGTCTCGCGCCAGCCCGGCCAGAATAGTTCGGGAGGCCTTCTTGCCGCCTTGGATGCCTGCCATCTCTTCGGACGTTACCCCGGTGGCCGGTTTACAGTACACGTCGGACGAGCACTTACTGGTATAGCTCTTCGGGTTGTCTATATCGACAAGACATATCTGCCGATTAGAGGAAGGAGCGAACCTGCGCGAGGTAATGGAGGCCTCGGAGGTGTGATTAGGCAGAAAGATGATGAATGTCTTAAACGATCCGTCCGACAGTAGGACATCGTACAGGCCCGGGGACGTAGGGTTCTGCAGGACAGAACTGTCTACCTCCTCTTGGAAGATCTTAGACAGGTTAGTTCTATTGTCCTTCACATAGATACCGTTACGGACTAGCAGCTCCTTCTCCCGATCGGCAAGATCCTTCGCCTCCTTGGAAGTCATATCGGAGATTACGACAACGTCGTCCTTCTCGGGCTTATCCGGAGTCGAGGCGCAGAAAGCAGCGTGCTTGGCCATTACTTCGACCTGACCTGTGTCGTAGAAGGAGAACAGAGAGTTGCTGAAGTCGGTGCTGTTGAGGAAGGTCTCCAAGAAGGAGTGAGACGCCGACTTACCTAGCTTAGGGATATCCCGGGCCAGGTCTACTGGAGAGAAGTTGGTAGCATCGAGCGCGGCCATCTTTACGGTCATGCGACGCCAAGTGTCCTGATCGATAATAGAGTTGGCGTCGAAGGATGCTTCCTTGCCTAACGTGACCATGCCCTCATCCAGTATCTGGGTATTCTCCGGAGAGGCCTTATCTATATTCTGGTCGCTAGCTTCCTCTGCTTGGCCTATCGCTTTCGTGCCCTGCTCTTTTATAGAAGAGATCCAGTTATCGAGAGCCGGCACGAAGATGTCCTTCTGCTTGACGTATATTAGGTCTAGCCCTTTGATGTCTCCCTTAATGAAAAACACCGGGATGTATAGCCAGAGATTATTGACTACAAACGCGGCAATGCCTACCGCCTTCGTGTCGTCCTCTGTCTTGTCGATTACCTGGAATCCCACGCGGTGCTCGACTAATGACGGCAGCTTCTCGCTGATCTGGGAATCGGCTAGCTGTCCAAACTTCTGCTCAAAACTGACGTCGGCCATAATAAGTATCCTCTACACTCCTAACTTCGTGAACTAATAAAACTGAATCTGTGTTTACAACCTAACCGGGTCTAGCACTTTAGGAACATATGATGTGCCCTCGTGCTTGCTACTGGATCCTAACTGGGCTGCCTCTAGGAATGACTTTTTAAGGCCAAACCCGGATAATCGTACTTTCCAGTCGGGATCGCTTCCGAGGACACCCATCGCTCTAACCACGTGCGGCTCGAATCCGGGCCCCTCTTTATGAGTAACAATAGTCTCTACCCCGTTATCTTCCAAATCTTTCGCAATCTTCGACGTTACTTTAGTACCTATAGAGTAATGCATGGTAGGCTTCTCCAGGTACGTACCTACCGCCCGCTTTGGGCGCAAAGGGTTAGAATCCTTACGTGGAATGTACTCACTAGCTAGCTGAGTATATGGAACAATGTCGGATATAGCATATCCCATAACGCCTTCCGGTCGTGTGATTTTAACTTTATCGAAGAATGCTCTGGACAATACCTCTACATTACGTCTATGCGAGGATACTCCGTTTTTTGTAAGGATCTCGTAGAACTTGTCTTGGAAGTACCGGCGGCCTTCCCCTAGCCCTTTCGCCTGCGCGATCTCTGCAGGGTTAGGAGTGCCGTCTGTGAGCACATCTCCAGAAGTCACCTCATCTCCCACCTTTACGGTAATATTCCGTGTACCTGGAGAGTATTCTGGCTCTCCGTCTATATACACGTACTTGCCTCCTTGAGGGGCGTCTACGATGCGTGTGACCTTGCCGTCTCGTTTAGACAGCACTGCGCCTCCCTTGAAAGTCTTAGGAACCTGGACGAATTGGTTTACCTCGTCGAACCCTGACACGTTGGACGTGTTCTCCCCTACCACTCCGCCTAAGTGCTTGGCGGATAGCGCGAGCTGCTGGGTCATTGGCTCTGATAATACTCGAGCAGACTCGATACCTATGTATGCTCCCATAGGCGGGAACTTATTCTGATCTCGTTTTCCGGAACACATCTGACATACGCCTTCCGGCATCTGGCAGGTTAGTAGTGACCGGATCATTACTCGCTTGCCTCTCAGGGTAGCGAGATCTTTACGGGATACGGCAGTATTTCTGGAGATGCCTTCAGTGTCCCGAGAGATGACTGATCCTAGTATCTCGGGGTCATCTCCATCTACCATAAGACCTACCCCATCTGCCCCGCAGTCCTTCCCGGTAACTCGAATGTGCTGCGACATAGCTGCGAGCTGTTTACCTAGAAATCCTGTCTTGGCCGTTGCGAACTGTACGTCTGAGTTGCTGACGATAAGGCCGTTCGCTAGTACGAACATATGATCGGGGTGATCTACTTCCAGGTCGTACGTAGGAGTTAGACCGAGGGGCTCCGGATCACTCTGCTTCTTTAAGAATCCTGCTTTGGTCCACTCGTCCTTATCTAAGACAAGGGTCTTGTCGCTAACTCTACAGCGAGTCGCCTCTCCGATTGGATTCATATCTCCGCCTCGGGTCGCCAGTATCTTGTGATCCGGGGTAGCCTCTATGTATATGGAGGCTCCGCTACCGAAGTGGTATCTGTAGACGACTCTTACGCCGTTGTAGTGCCTGTCGATAACCTGTACTGGGAATGTATCTCCGGCAGGGCCGGATCCGAGCACCCATTCGCCGGGCCCTATGTCCTCTATACGCTTAACAGACGTGTCCGCCATCCGCACCAGAGTGTTGGGAGACAAGCAGTATCCTTTTCGCGACGCGTACGACCCTGCCCAGAACTCCGGACCAGTCACTCCTTCTCCGTATCCGTGCATTCCAGGGATAGGTACAGGGCGATCTCTGTGGTCTGCTACTAACATGTCGCCGAACAGGAGCTGCGTGAGCTGGGTCGGTGATCCGCGTAGTCCTTGCTTCACCATCTCCCCGTATGCGTTTGGACGAGTCTCCAGTTCGGCTAGTAGCGTCTTCTGGATAGTCGGCATAGCCTTCTGCATAGTCGACATGATCTGCTCGTCCTTCTGCGCTGAAGTCAAGGCGTTGCTCTGAGAGATGGCCCGTATCTTCTCTTGCAGCTGCTTACGATATGCCTTTGTCTTCGGTGGCAGCCTAAGGTCTGTAAGCCGCAACGAGGATGTTCCTCCGTACTCAGTCGCAACTACCCGGGAGATATCGGAGAGTCTTTTCAGCACCGTCACGTAATCGTCCGGGTGCTTCTCTGCTAACTCTTGGAAGAACGCCGACGAAGTCTTCTTGTTTAAGACTCGTCCGGGCTCTCGCATAGACTCGGGGATCGCCTGGTCTATGAGTATCCTCCCTAGCGTTGTACGGGCAGCGGGCATAGAGTTATCTAAACTTATTATCGATGATGTTACCAAACACGGTGCCGAGGAACGGCACTGCCTGCCCTACCTCTATCCCCCTATCCTTCCAAGTCCTACCGTCTATCTTACCTGTAAGATGTTTTGCTATAGACATGAGCTTGGCCTTTCTAGTAGGGTCCTTTTCAGACGTGGCGGCTTCGGTAAGCACTTGGCGGCGAGCGATCAGCGCATTTCGGTGCTTTAGATTAGGTGCCCGAGTCCTTGCTTTTTTAGCATTGCCCTCGATATCTCCCTGTAGGATTCCTCTCTGGGAGTTGATAAAATCTATCTCTTCCTTAGAGATATCTGACGTGGGGTTGCCTAGAACGTAGTCTTTATATTGACCTAAGCTGGATATACCCTTCCGTCTTCCCTGCATGAGCTCCCCTGCTGCAAGACCAACGCCTGCTCCGACGCCACCTCCAATCAGATACTTGTTGAAGGTCCTATCGGACTCGGGCACGAGCTTGCGGGTTAGCGCGACTCCGATGACAGCGCCGAGCGGGGTCGTAACTAGTGATGGGTTGATTGGATCCTTCATCTGGACTACTCCGCGTACTGGCCGAGGGCCCGCAGTACTTGAATAAGGGCGTTATCTTGGTCGGCGGCCTCTAGCTGCTGCGGCATCTCCGTGGGGACCGGCATGGGCGGCAGTTCTGCCATAGGGGGAAGGGCCTCTGGCATGGGCATCTCGCCTGCGGGCGGAAGTGCGCTTAGGGAGTCCGGTGTCAGATTAGCGACGCTTGGAGGGAGCGCAGCCTCCCCTCCCTCTGGAACTGTCTCCGGAACAGAGACGCCCATGGTATTAGCCATCTGGACAAGCAGAGACTCTAGCTCATCGATGCGGGACTCCAGCTCCTTATTGGTGACTCTGGAAGATTCCTCCTCCTTTGCAGGGGGCTGGGAGGCAGCGGCGGCCTCGATCAGCATCTGCAGATCCTGTGCCGACAGGGTAACAGGCTGTGCTTCCATGCCTGCCATCCCGGGATCTCCTGGACCGGCAGCTGGCATACCCATCATACTAGGGTCCATCGGAGGCATCGGCGGTGCGCCGCCCATCATACTAGGATCCATCATGCTA
>Ga0055584_100000397_pt1 | contig 41260 bp, 44 predicted proteins | sample OSDHelmetaG_FD_58716 | JGI IMG/M metagenome (GOLD analysis project Ga0055584, IMG submission 58716) | Pelagic marine sediment microbial communities from the LTER site Helgoland, North Sea, for post-phytoplankton bloom and carbon turnover... | ecosystem: Environmental > Aquatic > Marine >...
ACCCTCCATGCCATAACGCTTCAGTTTCTTGTGCAGGCCTTGGCGGGTAATGCCGAGCGCTTCGGCCGCTTGTCCTTTGTGGCCCTTAGCCCTGGCGAGCGTTCGCCGAATGAGTTCCATCTCGAGCGCCTGGACACGGCGCGGCAAGTTCAGATCATCAGGAACCTCAGCCGGCTCGGCAATCACATCGGTAGAGGCCTGCATCAGCTCCAACGAGCAGTGTGCGGACGTCAATTCAGCGCCCTCAGGACTGAGCGCGACCAAGCGCTCGACCTCATGCAACAGTTGGCGCACGTTACCGGGCCACGCACAGCCCTCGAAGCGTGCCAGTAGTTCAGCGGTATAACCTGGGACGTGCTTGTTGAATCGGCGACAGACATCACTTAGAAAGCCCAGCGCCAACGGCACAATATCGGCACGTCGCTCGCGCAAGGGCGGCACCCCAATCTCGACCGCGTACAGCCGATAAAACAAGTCCTCGCGAAATAGGCCTGCATCGACTGCGCCACGCAGTGAGCGATTGGACGCACTGATAACGCGCACATCGTAGGGGATCACGTGAGTCGAGCCGAGCCTGGAGCCTTCTTGCTCTTGGATCGCGCGTAAAAACTTGGGCTGCATCACAGCAGGTAGATCCGCCACTTCATCGAGAAACAGCGTGCCCCCCTTGGCAGTCTCGAATAGCCCTTTGCGGGTATTAACGGCACCACTAAACGCACCTTTTTCATACCCAAAGAACTCACTTTCCATTAGGTTCTCGGGAATAGCTGCGCAGTTTACCGCGACGAATGGCGCGGTGTCTGAATGACGTGCCTCATGGATCATGCGCGCAATCACTTCCTTGCCAGTACCACTTTCTCCTTGAATGACGACGTTAACCGGGGTCGCGCCCACCATCGCTACGGTTTCCATCACCGAGCACATCGCTTTACTCTCAGCGATAAACCGCAGGTCGCCGAGGTAGGTACTTTGGAAAGTAGACACCTCGCGCTCGAGTACATCAGACAACTCAACAATTTCTTCGTTGAGAACAATGTTGTCGAGCACCATAGCCAGATGTTCGTCCACCTCTTCAACCAAAGCCGCGTCGCGCTCGTCAAAGCCACCCGGGTGAAGCTTGTTCAACACTTGCAGTGCGCCGATCACATGTCCACCGGCAAGGCTGCGGATCGGTGCACATATCATTGAACGGGTGACAAAGCCGGTTTGCCGCGCCGCCTGCTGGTGAAATCCAGGATGAGTATCGAGGTCATTCGATAATACCGCCTCGCCTGTCGACACCACTTTGCCAACAACGCTGCCTTCGAGCGGCGCCTCAATCTCACCTTCGCGCAAGCCCGTGCCAACTTTGGACAGGATCCGCTGACGCACGGAATCAAGCACGAACACACCACAGCGCTCCGCCTCAATAAGCTGCGGCATGATTATGTACGTAAAAACGCAACAGTGCTTCGTAGTTATCGATAGTCCACGCACGCATGACGTAATCAAGCCGCGTGCGCAACGCATTGATTGATCGATTTAGTGATCCGGATCCTTGCACCAGATTGGCCCTCAGGAGTGCCCGTGAACTCATGCGTGTGTCATAACCACATGGCACATTGAGGTCCGCGGCCGCGCCAGTCTAACATTGCATGGAAAGCGCTTGCGGCGACACATCTTCACCTGCTGCACACTATTCCATGCGCAGGGCTGCGGCGACTGGCTGACGCGCCAAACGCAGCGCCGGATACACACCAGCGAGCACTGCAGCACCGACTGATAAAGCTAGCGCCTGCGCAGCCAGCGCCGGATTGAAGGAGAAGTCTAGAGTCCAACCAAAAGACCGCGTATTCACCACCGTGACTAACACGTAGCCCACCAGTGCCCCAAGCGGGACCGCGAAAACACCCGCGAACACGCCCATCGCGCCGGTTTGTCCGATTACGCTCAGCGCGACCTGCCAGCGCGTTGCACCGGTCGCGCGCAATATTGCCAGTTCGCGCTGCCGCTCCAACTGCAAGGCCATCAGGGCGCTAAACACGCCAACGAAGGCGACCGCAATAGTGACACCGCGCAGCACTTGCGTGATCGCGAAGGTACGGTCGAACACCGCCAGCGACAGATCCCTAATGGTGCTATTAGCGCGGACCTGTATACCGCGCATGTTGGTGTACTCGCGCAGCTCCAACGCGAGTTCGGCGGTCTTTTCCTCAGCAACCACATAGATCCCCAGACTACTCACTTGCAGATCTGCCCAATGGCGCTGGTACTGATGCATATCTATCAGCACCGCGCCAGCCTCGCGAGCGTAGTCTCGATATATTGCCGCGATCGGGAATGCGCGCCAGCCTTGCCGTGTTTGCAATCGCACAGTAGCGCCCGCGGCGAGCGCATGGCGCTCGGCAAAAGGCTCAGAAACCAGCACCTCACCGCGCCCAAAGCCTTGCCATACGACGTCGCTGCTGCGGCCCGCGGTATCAAGCAACAAAAAAGCATCGTAGCTAAGCGGTGCGGGATCCAGAGCGATCAAATCCACCGGGCCGCTATCAGCATTTACCGACACGCCACGACCACGACTGAGCGCGGCCACGCGCGGATCAGCACGCAGTGTCTGAATCAAGTCGCTTGGCAGTGCAGCGCGCGGGCCAGCGCCCGGCTGGGACACGTACAGGCTGGCTGGCAACGAAATACGTAGCCAACTCTCAACACTACCGCGAAAACTCTCGATCATAATGCCGACACCCAGGGTCGCGGCCAAGGCGACCGTTAGGGCGGCAACCGCAACCGATGATCTGCTGGCCGCGGCGCGCACTCCATCGACGGCAAATCCCAGCACCGCAAAACCGGCTAGGCGCAAGCCCGTAGCGACACTTGGCAATAAGTAAACTAAGCCCCATGGCACCGCCATGACCGCACCTGTGACCAGCATGAACAAGCCTGCAAAAGCACTGTTCAAGCCGGTCCCCACAAGCAGCACAATGGCGCCCGCGAGTACCACCACCAGCCCTAATAATGCTAGCCACGGGGCACTGCGCCGGGCATCTGATTCCGCCGCCGACCGACGCATCACTGTCGCCGGGGCGGCTTGCAAGGCTTCGCATGCAGGCACGCACGCAGCCACCATCGCTCCCGCAACTGCAAGCGCGCCGGCGCGCGCCATGGTCAGATATGAAAGCTCGATGTTGCGGGCGTCGACGCTGAAATAGAGGTCATTCAAGGTCTGCGCAACCAAGCCAAGCAACACGCTTGCCAGCGCAAAACCCAAGGCGATGCCGATGAGCGCGGCAATGATGCCGATCACCAACGCCTCGACCAATACAGCGACAAACAGCTCGGATCGCAACAAGCCGAGCGCGCGCAACACGCCGAAGCGCTCGCGCCGCGCAATGATTGAAAAAGTCATGGTGTTATAGACCAGCAACAAGCCTATCAACAGCGCGAGCTTACCCATCATGCTCAAGTTAGTGTTGAACGCGCTGGTTAAGCCCTGTTGGCGCGCCAGGGTTGCGCTCACAGCCACTAAGCTATCGCCTGCTCCGAGGAGCGCCTCTATAGACTTCGTCGCAGCTTCACCATCGAGCTTCAGATCGATTCTAGTTAACACACCGGGGCGTTCCAGAAGCTCTTGCGCTACCGCAATATCAGCGACAATTTGGCCATCGAGTCGCGCCTGCGCACTTGCTTCGGATGTGCGCAAGATGCTCGTCAGAGTGACTGTCCGCGCGCTTCCCGCGATCAAAATTTCGAACTGCGAGCCAAGCTCCAGTTGCAGCGACTTCACTAGGCCCGCGCCCATTGCAACCGCATTTCCCCGCTGCAGCAATGGCCGCAATGCCGCGCTGGAAATACCCACATCGCGCACCTCAGTGCCGGCCAATAGATCAATGCCAAGCAAGCCAACGCGGCGCATCTCGAGTGACGGCAAGGTCGCACTGCCCTCCATTACCGCCATGCTGGCCGAGGCCTTACCGACTAGCCGAATACGCACATACAACTGTTCAGGGATGCCAGCAGGTCCACCATGAATTTGGTGCGTGGCGGCGCCACTGGCGCTGCGCACGGAGCGCGCATGTGCGCGCGACGCGCTGTCTGCAGCCAACTCGATAGCAACCACAACAGCCGCACCAAGCGCGACGCCGAGAATACCCAGCACCGCCAACCAAGGTTTACGCCAAACCGGTGCCGACACGCAGTGCATCACACTCAACCAGTAGCGCAGCTGCATGCGTGCAGCGCGGCTTGGCCGAGCGCGCGAATCACTACCCACAATTGCGTCCTATGCCGGTCACTTAGTCAGCACTGCCTGGCTTTGCGTTATATCGAGCCGCTGCAGTTGGCCGCCCTCAATTGCGCAAGCGCGGGTACAAATGGCGGCCGCTGTAGCTGAGTGGGTCGCCATAATAAGGAGCCTGCCGCGCTGCACCACCAAGGTCTGCAGCAATTCCAACACCACGCCCGCGGTCGCGGCATCAAGATTTCCGGTGGGTTCGTCCGCTAACACAATGTCTGGCTGATGCACGATGGCGCGTGCCACCGCGATGCGTTGCTGCTCCCCACCCGACAAGGTATCAGCGTAGCTGCCAGCGCGAGCGCTCAAACCGACCGCGTCCAGCATTTGCTGCGCGCGCTGACGCGCAAGTTTAGCGCCGACACCCAGCAAATTTTGCGGCAAGGTAAGATTATCGAGAACGCTGAGCGCGGGCAGTAAGTTGAAGAACTGAAAAACAAAGCCGACGTGGCGCCTACGCCACAGCGTGCGTGCATCATCGTTCCAGCGCGCAAGGTCTTGCCCGGCAAACTCCACCCGCCCGGCATCCGGCACATCCAAGCCCGACAAGAGATTCAGCAGGGTTGACTTGCCACTGCCGCTTGGACCCAGTAACGCAATGCTCTCTGCCGCCTCAAAACGGGCTGATAAATCACTGAGCACCGGCTGACGCCGGCCAGCTTCTTGATAAGCTTTGTGCACATTTTGAAGTTCCAGCATGACGTATCAGCGTGCGCCCTTAGTCTGTTAAAATTCGCCGCCCGTACGCGCAGGCGAACTGTCCGGCAGCGCCGAGCTAGTCACACTGCAACCAGCCATAGTACCGAGGTCCGTTCCGACATGTTCAGCGACTCCATGCGCATTGATGATTTTGACCCAGAGCTGTGGGCGGCAATGCGCGCCGAAAGCCAGCGCCAAGAAGATCACATTGAGCTGATTGCATCCGAGAATTACGCATCACCGCGCGTACTGGCAGCGCAAGGCTCGGTGTTGACAAATAAGTACGCGGAAGGCTACCCAGGCAAACGCTACTACGGCGGCTGCGAATATGTAGATATCGCAGAAACGCTTGCCATCGAGCGCGCAAAAACACTATTCGGTGCAGCCTTCGCCAATGTACAGCCGCATTCTGGCTCGCAGGCGAACGCTGCAGTGTATCTGGCCTTGGCCAAGCCCGGTGATACCCTACTCGGTATGAGTTTATCTGATGGCGGGCATCTAACCCATGGCGCATCAGTGAACTTCTCCGGCAAGGTATTCAAAGCGGTGCAATACGGTCTGGATGCACAAACCAGCGAGATCGATTACGCGCAAGTAGAACGCCTCGCGCATCAGCATAAGCCCAAACTATTGATCGCGGGATTCAGCGCCTACTCGCGCATCGTTGACTGGCAGCGCTTTCGTGACATTGCCGATGCCGTCGGTGCGTATTTAGTCGCCGACATGGCACATGTCGCAGGCTTAGTTGCGACTGGTCATTACCCAAGCCCGGTCGCTATAGCTGACGTTACCACGTCGACCACGCACAAGACCTTGCGTGGACCGCGGGGTGGGCTAATTTTGGCGCGCGCAGACGAGGCCATTCACAAACGCTTGAATTCTCTGGTATTTCCGGGCATGCAAGGTGGCCCGCTGATGCACGCGATTGCAGCAAAGGCGGTCGCATTCAAAGAAGCGATGGCGCCGGAGTTCAGCGATTACCAAGGCTGCGTGATCGACAATGCGCGGGTACTGGCAGCGACCTTAATTGCTGGTGGACATAAAATTGTGTCCGGCGGCACCGACAATCACCTGTTTCTACTCGACTTGATTGGCCGCGATTACACCGGCAAAGATGCCGATGCAGCATTGGGTAATGCACATATCACGGTTAACAAGAATGCTGTTCCAAACGACCCACGTTCGCCGTTCGTAACCAGCGGTTTGCGCCTCGGGACGCCAGCTATTACCACGCGTGGCTTTGGTGTTGATGAAACAGCGCAACTCGGGCGCCTAATCTGCCGCGCGCTGGACGGCATGGACGACCCTGGCGAACTCAGCGCGGTGCGCGATGAGGTCACCGCTGTGTGCCGCGCATTCCCGGTATATGCGCGCGCCCAGGCGCACGCCAGTTGAGACCTTCCCGGCTCCATCGGACCATGGCCACCACAAGCGACCTCGGCGCTACCGCGGCGTCGCGTGCGCCTATCGTAGCGATGGATACATAAGCCATGCGCTGCCCTTTTTGCACCAGCACCGACACCCGAGTGGTCGACTCACGCATGGTCGGCGAAGGTGAGCAAGTTAGGCGCCGGCGCCAATGCGCACAATGTGACGAGCGCTTCACAACTTATGAGACTGCTGAGCTATCGTTGCCGAGAATAGTCAAACGTGACGGCACGCGTGAGCCCTTCGATGATCGCAAACTGCGCTCAAGCATGCAGATTGCGCTACAAAAACGCTCGGTTTCGAGCGACCGCATAGAAGCTGCGCTATCACGCATTCAACGCCAGTTGAAGGCGCGCGGTGAGCGTGAACTGCGCGCGCGCGAAATTGGTGAACTGGTGATGCGCGAACTCGCCGACCTCGACCAAGTCGGCTACGTGCGCTATGCATCGGTATATCGCAGTTTTCAGGACGTCAACGACTTCCGTGATGAGATTGAAAGACTGGGTAATGAGCCAACCCCGGAGCAACGCCGTAATCAGATCCCACTGATCGATGACTGACAGCTTTAGCCCGGCTGACGAGATCTTCATGCGCCGTGCGCTCGAGCTCGCCGCTGGCGGTATGTTGACCACTAAAGCCAATCCGCGCGTCGGCTGCGTATTGGTACAACACGGACGCATTGTCGGAGAAGGCTTTCATGTGCGTCCGGGCGATGGTCATGCAGAAGTAAACGCGCTGGCTGCGGCGCCCGCCGACATCACCGGCGCAACCGTCTACGTCACCTTAGAACCGTGCGCACATCACGGCCGCACGCCACCGTGCGCGCAGGCCCTGATCACTGCCGGTGTTGCGCGCGTTGTAATTGCTGGGATTGATCCAAATCCCAAAGTTGATGGCGGCGGTATCAAGCTCTTGCGCGCAGCTGGCATCGAAGTGCAAACCGGTTTACTGGAAACTTCGGCGCGCGCCCTCAACCCTGGCTTTCTGGCTCGCCTTGAGCGCGGCGCGCCGTGGCTACGAGTCAAAGTTGCCGCGAGCCTTGACGGTTGCACGGCGCTCGCGGACGGCGAGAGCAAGTGGATCACATCTGCGCATGCGCGTGCTGACGTTCAGCAGTGGCGCGCACGCGCCTGCGCAATCCTCAGCGGCGCGGACACTGTGCTTGTCGATGATCCCGCCTTGACCGTGCGTGTCGATTCGCGCGCGCAGACGTGTGATGAGAGCGCGAGTGACCTTGCGCAACCGTTGCGGGTGGTGATCGATGGGCGGTTGCGCGTGCCAGCGACAGCGCGAACCTTTAGCCTGCCCGGTGCATGTTTAGTGGCGTGTACCGAGGCTGCTGATCGTGGTCGTGAACAAGCGCTTATTGCGCATGGCGTCGAGGTCCTGCGACTACCTGCGCAAGATAATCGAATCGATCTCGGCGCCCTACTCCAGGCACTTGCGGCACGCGAGATCAATGAAATTCATACTGAAGCAGGCCCGCGTCTAGTTGGAGCGTTGTTGAGCGCCGGCCTGGTGGATGAGATTATTTGGTACACCGCGCCGTTATTACTCGGCGCAGGTGCGCAACCAGCTGCAGCACTCGGGCCGTTTGCGAGCATGCAAGAACGCTTGGAATTTTCGTTACATGAGCTCACCCAGATCGGCCCCGATATAAGACTCACATTACGCCCGTCGCTTAGTGCCGACCTCTGATAAACTGTGCGGCCACCCAATTTTAAGTACGATTTTCGATGTTTACCGGAATCATTCAGACAGTCGGCGCGTTGCGCGCGCGCCGCGACCACGACGGCGACTGCACCTTGGCTATCGAGCCGGGCGCAATCGATCCGCAAACGGTTCAGCTAGGCGACAGCATCGCCGTTAATGGCGTTTGCTTGACTGTCATTGCAATTGGCGACGGCCAACTTGAGTTTGATGTGTCCGCGGAAACACTCGCGTTCACAACGCTCGGTGGTTTGGCGCTAGGCACAGCGCTCAACCTTGAAACGGCGGCAACGCCATCGACGGCGCTTGGTGGGCACATTGTAAGTGGTCATGTGGACGGCATCGCGACGGTGATGCAACGCACAGCTGATGCGCGCTCGGTGCGTTTCGAATTCGTGGTTGCGGACAAACTCGCGCGCTATCTGGCCGCCAAAGGCTCGGTGTGTTTGGATGGCATCAGCCTAACGGTAAACGGGGTAAACGCTAACCGCTTTGATGTAAACATCGTGCCACACACCCTCAGCGTGACCACCATGAACAGCTATGCGCTCGACAGCCGCGTCAACCTTGAGGTGGACGTGGTGGCCCGCTACGTGGAGCGCCTGCTAGACAGCCGCGAAGGAACCCAATAATGGCTTTCAGTACAATTCCAGAACTGGTTGAAGAGCTGCGTGCGGGCCGCATAATCATTCTTGTCGATGACGAAGATCGCGAGAATGAAGGCGATCTCATTGTCGCGTCGTCATGCATCACGCCTGAACACATCAATTTCATGGCGACGCATGCACGCGGACTCATCTGCCTGACGCTAACCGAACAACGCTGTCGCCAACTCGGCCTGCCGCTGATGGTCGAACACAACACAGAGGCTCAAGGCACGCGCTTCACCGTGTCTGTCGATGCAGCACGAGGCGCGACCACCGGGATCTCCGCCGCCGACCGAGCACTGGCGGTGCGAACCGCCGTAGCGCCCGGAGCCGAGCCGCACGATCTAGTTATGCCTGGACACATTTTTCCACTGATGGCCGAACCTGGCGGTGTACTCACGCGCGCCGGGCACACCGAAGCCGGCAGCGATCTTGCGCGCCTGGCGGGCTTTGAGCCGTCGGCAACAATCGTCGAGGTGCTCAACGAAGACGGCACCATGGCACGTCGCCCGGACTTGGAAGCATTCGCTGCGCAGCACGGTCTCAAGCTCGGTAGCATCGCCGACTTGATCCAATACCGGATGGTCAACGAAACAACAGTGCGGCGCTCCGGCGAGTGCTTGATGCCAACCGTTCACGGCGACTTCCGCATGATTGCGTTTCGCTCGGTGGTCAGCGATGACATGCATTTGGCACTAGTGAAAGGCGATGTCGCCACACACGAGCCAGTAACTGTGCGCGTGCATGTACGCAACGCGCTGACTGATTTGACCGGCGGCCTGCGTCCTGACTTTGGTCGTCCAGTCGCTGAAGCGCTGGCCAAAATCGCAAAACTTGAGCGCGGTGTCGTGGTGATTTTGCGATATCCCGAATCGAATGACGAACTCGAACACCAAATCCGTCGGCTCGAAGCCGCGGACTCGGGCAAGGATGTGCCTGACTATGAAGCGCCAGAAGATCTGCGCACCTACGGAGTTGGCGCGCAAATTCTAGTCGATCTCGGTATCCGACGAATGCGTGTACTCGGCTCGCCGATTCGCTTACATGCCTTCTCCGGCTTCGGCATTGAACTCACTGAATATGTATCTGAATAAGGGGCTCTGTGAATGGCCAAATTTGACCTTGATGAAGGCAACTACGCAGCCGCCGGTGCACGTATTGGCATTGCCGCATCACGCTTTAACCAACACCTAGTTGGAAAGCTACTGGAAGGCGCATACACCACGCTGCAAGCTCATGGCGTCGCCGAAGCGGACATTCATTTGGTACGCGTGCCCGGTGCGTTCGAACTACCGATCACGGCAATGCGCTTAGCCATGCGTGGCGATATTGATGCGGTCATTTGCATAGGTGCTGTCGTACGTGGTGACACGCCACATTTTGAGTTCGTGGCGGGTGAATGCACGCGCGGCTTGCAACAAGTCGCCCTGCAAACCAACATCCCGGTTATCTTTGGTGTTATTACCACCAATACTGAACAACAAGCTTTGGATCGCTGCGGCGGCTCAGAAGGCAACAAAGGTGCCGAAGCAGCGCTTGCAGCACTAGAGATACGCAACACACTCGCGGGAATATCTAGCGCATGAGCGCACCCGTGCCTAAGCAAGCAAATCCCCGTCCAATGAGCAGTCGCCACCGTGCTAGGGGCGCGGCTGTACAAGCGCTGTATCAATGGCAATCCACTGGTTTGGAACCGGAGAGCATCATCACGCAGTTCCTGGATGATGGGCCACGCATGGATCGCAAATTATTCCGCGAGTTATTGCTCGGCACCATCGGCGAAGTAGAAAGCTTAGACACGGCATTGTTGCCATTCTTAGATCGCCCGATTAGCCAGGTCGACCCGGTCGAACGCGCCATTTTACGGCTCGCTACCTATGAATTGCTCAAGCGCATGGAAGTACCGCTTGGGGTCGTCATCAACGAAGCCATCGAGCTCGCTAAAACTTACGGAGCGGAGGCAGGGCACCGTTTTGTTAATGGCGTTTTGGACAAAATGGCCGCCAAGGTCCGACCAGAAGCCGCCGCCGTCAAAGCCGCGAAGAAAACTCTTTAGCCGCTGGCGCAGCGCATGCCAATGCCAACTGATGCCAGCCTCCCAGCAAATCTTGCGACGCACGCGCAGCAATCGGCCCTGCGAGTGCTGCCTCCAGCCAAGGGCTCGCACCCACAACTCGCGCTCAGCGTCGATACTTTGGTCGAAGGCATACATTTCTTTGCACAGGTATCAGCAAACGCGCTGGGGCACAAATGTGCAGCTGTAAATTTGAGCGACATCGCCGCCATGGGCGCCCAACCAGCGTGGCTGGTGATGTACGTGCAGCAGGCAAAGCAAGATTTAGACTGGTTGGCGGACTTTACTGCTGGCGCGCAAGCACTCGCCGCTAGCTATGACACCAAGTTGTCAGTGCAGCCGAGCAGCGGCCCACAATTACGCATAACCGTGCAGGTGGGTGGACATTTAGTCGCGGGGCAAGCCACAACGCGCAGCGGTGCCAGCGCGGGCGACGACATCATTGTGACCGGGACACTGGGTGATGCGGGCGCTGCGCTGGCGTTGCACTACGCCGAACAGTTTGATCATGCCAACCCCGACCATAAGCTTTTAAACGAACGTCTGGAACGCCCTACACCGCGCATACACGCCGGGCTACTCGCGTGCGGCCTTGCTAGCTCAGGCTTGGATCTATCCGACGGACTGGTCGGTGACATCGCGCACTTGCTCGGCGACGACCTCGGCGCATGCATCGATGCTGAGCGCTTGCCACTCAGCCCAACTTTGCGCAAAGTCTACCCGCGCCAAGCGGATGCCATGCGCTTAGCCTTGAGCGGCGGCGACGACTATGAACTATGCCTGACAGTACCGCGTGCGAAGCGTGACGAGCTGATACGCAAATGCACAGCTGCACATATACAGGCAACCCAGATTGGCAGCATCACTGCTAATGGCTTAGTGGAGTGGCGCGGCATTGATCTCAAGAACGATACCTTGCGCGGATATCAGCACTTCCGAACATGACTGAAATGAACTCAGCGCCAATCGCGCCACACACACTTGCGCGCAATCCGATTCACCTAATCTCATTCGGACTGGGCAGCGGATTATCACCGTGGGCGCCCGGGACAATGGGTACCGCGGCGGCGCTGCCGCTGGTGTGGTACTTGGCTCAACTGGGCCTCGAGTGGTACATCGTCCTTACCGTCGTTATCTGCATCATCGGCGTATGGACAGCAGGGCTTACGGCGCGCGCACTCGGCGCCCACGACCACGGCGCAATAGTTATCGACGAAGTTGCCGGGATTTTGATCACCATGGTTGGCGTCGAACCATCAGCACTTACACTGGCGGCTGGTTTCGGGCTATTTCGACTATTCGATATCGCTAAGCCATGGCCAATCCGCGTGGTTGACCGAAAAGCGGGCGGTGGTATTGGCATAATGGCAGACGATGTACTAGCAGGGGTCGCCGCAGCGCTTTGCCTGCATGGCCTTATCTGGTGTTTTCCAAGCCTGCTGTGACACTTTGCTGTAGAGTTAGAGCAGGGAAGAATATCAATTTAATTTTTCCTAATAATCATAGGATTGTGTCAATAAGTTGATGTTAATATTTAAGATTACGATGTTATTCGAATGAACTCATTCAGTATCTCAAGCACCGCACAATCGCTTGCACTGGTGTTGTCGGCAAGTTTGTTCGCAAGCACGGCGGCAGCCGATGTGTACAAATACGTCGATAAATTTGGTCATATTCATCTGTCAGATCGGGCTTTGCACGACGGCTATCGCGCAATTGTGCGAACTTGGAAAGGTTGGCAATTTCGCCCCGAGCCGCGTGTGAGTGGCATTAACCGTAAAAAATTCCAAGAACTCATCGCCATTGTTGCAAATCGCTATGAGCTCGATAGCGATCTCGTGCATGCAGTCGTACGTGCTGAGTCGGCCTACAATCCTAATGCCATATCGCGCGCTGGCGCGGTCGGCCTGATGCAGCTGATGCCACAAACCGCGAAAGCCTACGGCGTAACCAATCGCCGCGATCCAGCGCAAAATCTTCAAGCCGGAACCCGTTATCTGCGCTACTTACTCGGGCTGTTCAAGAACGACCTAAGCTTGGCACTGGCCGCCTACAATGCTGGCGAAGGCACCGTGAAGCGCTACGGCAACCGCATACCGCCTTACAAAGAAACGCAGAATTACGTGCGCAAGGTTTTGGCGTTCTATCAGCAAGCACGCGGGCAGCGCTCGTAACGGCAAGCGACGACTCTGGCAGCTCACCTCAGTACCGCACCATGGTGCTATAACGCTCGCGGTTTAGAATGTCGAATATGGAATTTGATCTCATCTATCGCCATTTCGCGACCTTGGGCCACACGCGCACCGATACGATATTGTCAGTTGGTGATGACGCCGCCCTGCTCGCGCCCGACACCGGCAGTGGCATTGTTCTCACACACGCAATCTTGCAGATCGAACCAGATGAGCCCCTAGACGGTGAGCGCGCGGCACACGAGCTCTACGACAGCTGCGCCAACGCGCTCAGCGATGATGCACACATTCACTGGGCATTGCTCGCTCTAACAAGCGATTCAAGCTCAAGACCATGGCTGCGAGCGTTCGCTGCTGGTCTTGATCACGTGCTGCGCCAGCATCAGGTCCAACTGGTTGGCGGCGACACCACTAGCGGCGCAGCCGCGGCCGAACTGATCTGCGTTGCTGTGACTGATGCCTGATGCGGGCCTGATGTGGGCGTGATCGAGCCGGCCAACGAACAAGAGCTATTGATCCGTGCGCAAGCGCTCGATGGCATTAGTGTCGGCGAGCTCGCAGCCGCGCTAGGCTTTGCGCTGCCGCACGACCCTCGCCGCAGCAAGGGCAGTGTTGGTCAGATCGCTGAAATTGCGTTGGGTGCTACCGCCAAGAGTTTATCAATACCGGATTTTCCAGCTCTTGGTATCGAACTAAAAACCATTCCATTAAAACCGAATGGCCGCCCCAGTGAGTCGACTCATGTATGCACAGCGACCCTCGCGCCACTGCCAGGCGCTCGTTTTAACGACTCTTGCGTTTTCCACAAACTTTCCCGAGTGCTGTGGCTACCAGTTGAATACGCGCACGAACGCCCGCTGTCCGAGCGACGTTTTGGCCCGGCGAAACTGTGGAGTCCAAGCGTCGCACAATGGCAACTGCTACGAGCTGATTGGGAAGAGATCCACGAACTCATATGCTGCGGCGCCGTGCACAGCATTACCGCCCGTTTTGGTGAGGTCCTACAGTTACGCCCCAAAGGTGCAAATGCGCGCGCAACCGTTAGCGCCATCGGTCCGCGCGGACAAATCGTGCAGACTAATCCACGCGCGTTTTATCTACGCCCCACCTTCACAGCCACAATCATCGCTGACTAGTTCAGGCACAGGCCAAATTCGGTCCGTTGACAACTGCGATGGGCCGCGGGCAAATTGCGTAGCATTTTAGCCGTCCGCAAGAGGCTGCAGGTTTGGGATAGTTACAGTTGTTCCAGGTGGTTGCCAGACGCTACGAGACCGGCTCTACCCTCATTACATCCAACCTGGCTTTCTCTGCTTGGGTGAGCGCCTTGGCCGACGACACCATGCTGACGGCGGAGGCGCTCGACAGGCCGTTGCATCACGGCCATATCGTGACCTTCCGCGGTGACAGGTATCGACTCAAGGACAAGCGCAAAACTCGCATCGCCGGAACAAAATAAACAACGCGCCGCACTTAGTCGCGCGACATCACATGGGGTCAAATTTACCTTGGCGATCTGCACGAAAAGGGGTCGGTTTTCAGTTGGTGTTGACAACCTTAACTATCCCGCGCTCGCTCTGGGCAAAGGTCTTTTGCACGCAGCTGCGCACCACGGGAAAATCTCATCAAGCCGCAATCCGTGCACTCGCCTTCAAGTGGCTCTGGATTGCGCATCGAGGCTGCACAACGCACACAACCAATGACGAAAGCAGTTATCTAAACGCACTACAAAAGCACCGCTCGCCGCCGCTCCAGCAGAACCGTCAATCCAGCTAACTTTCCTTGACGGTCCACTTGTCCGGTGGCGGGCTCGCTTATTCGGGGGTGTTTTCTCCATCATAACCGTCCTTGTTGCGCGCTCTTAGGCGAGCTCCTGCTCGAATTCGAATGCTGCGCTGTAGAGACCTCCGAAAGATAGGTGGGTTGTTCGGCGCATTCTACAAGGCGCGGAAGCGTCTGCACGTGCGCGACTGTGTGCCAAACTTGATGTCGGCCTGCGGGTTTCCGCCAATCAGGCCATGCGCATGGAGGCTGCTCGTATTGGTGCGGATGGGGTACGGCGGGCAGCGATTGCGCCGGTTTATGTTCATCTGCGCAGCGCCTGGCTTGTCGGGCACGACATTGGTCTCATCGCAGAACTAATGCGCTCATTGGAACGCGACGAGGCGCAACTTCTCTCATCTGTAAGTCTCAGCAAAAGCCGTAAGGTTGGTGACGTCGGCGCCGCGCAGATGGCGGAATCGTTGCCGGTTTCTCTTACTGAACTGGGACTGGTGGGTTGTGGTATCGGCGATTCAGGTGGCAAGGCGGTGCTCGAATGGATGCGGCGTACGACCCGTCTGGACACGCTTTGCATCGAGGGCAATCAGTTCTCCAGCAATGTCACGCGCGACTTCAAGTCCTCGGCGCCCACATGCTCCACGACGATGCAGCGACGCCCGGGCGACCAGTAGCGTCACACAAGGTCGACAGCGAGAAATTCGCCGGCTAGCGGTCTGGCTGGCTGGACCCTGCATCGAAAGCGGGAAGGTTGTAACGAGAGGCGTGGGTCGTATGGCTAGATCTCGGCCGCAACCGGCCAACCACAATAACCAAGGGGGCAGCAGGACACGCCAAGCCAGATAGGCTGCTAGGGCAAGATCGAAACCCAGCGACCTTAACGCTCAGACCTTGCCCGCAGTGGGCCCGCGAGGCAAATTGCAGCGCCCTGTGGGGGCTGGGCTGGACCAGTTGACCTATCCGCCCGGCAGCCTCGTGCGGCAAGCGGTTCAGATAATGGGAAAGGGTTGCAGCTTCCGAGTGATGATCTCGATGGAGTCGAGTTCGTCACCAGCGCGACCGTAGAAGCCGACAATCGCGCCCTCCTCCTATTGGGGCCTGCGGTAGATCGGCATAGTGTCGCCTGAGGACCGGCCGCTGCGCACCCATTGAGATACGCGCTTCGATCATGCCGACACGGATGGATAGCTCGTCCGTCAGCCAAACCGCGAGCGCGTCCTTAACGCAGTCGCCGGACAATCCGCCAAATTCAATCGTGTAGGGAATGCGGTTCTACACTCACGATGTTTGAGCCTCGGGATCGGCACGGCGCGCAAGTTTGCAACGCCAATCGAAACTGCCAGCACGACCCCGCGACTTCATTTGCTGCTCAAGCCGGACGCTGCATTCATCGTCTTCTTGATGTTGCTGTGCTTTTGGCCAATAGCACCCTTCGAACCCGCCTCTACAATCCGCCCAGCTGGTACGTATGGACTGTTTCTTGTGCGGAGTTTCCCCGGCATGATTTCGACATCAAGCTGGAAGCCGGTCATGCACATCTACAACGTTGAACAGTGGCGCACGAGTTGCTGTTTTGGCAGTGACCACATAGCGACAGACGCGAATGCAGAACCGTTCGAGCGCACCCGCCACCCATGACTCGAATGCTAATCGCAAAGATTCGGATGAGAATTGTCATATTGCTGGGTATCGGCTGAGTATGGAGAAAAAGATGAGCTTAAAAACGAACTCGCTGAGATTTCTCCTGGATGCGCTTTGCATGAGCGTGTTAATCCGCTCGACCGTGCAAGCCACGGTAATCGCGGGCTTGAGCTGCGAAGTAACTGCGAAGTAACGTAAACGGTTGAAGCACGGCGTTGCTGGCGGCGGAGTTTTTTGCTCTAAATTAGATCCGAAGTCATCGGATTGTCAGCAAACAATTGTTTCCAGTTTCTAGGTGTCAGTTCGTCGATGCGGTCGACGGGATGATTGCCGACGCGTAGCAGCACATCGGTGAGGTAAGCCGATGGATTGATGCCGTGTAGGCGGCAAGTGGTTAGCAGGCTTTGCGCGATTCCAACTAGATGTGCCCCGGCTTCGGTCCAGCAGAACATCCAATTTTTCTGTCCCATGGGGATGACGCGTAACGTTCGTTCGAGGTGATTTGTATCAATCGCCACATCGGGCTTGTCCAGATAGACGCGTAGTGATGTCTCGCGTTTTTGTGCGTAAGCGATGGCTTTGGACAGGCGATTGCTGGGCGTGAGGTCCATTCGCTCGCACTGCGTGTTGCACCATTGGTAGAACGCATCGACCCTTGGAGCTGCATGGGCCTGGCGGTAGTCACGCTTGGCTTGTCCACTGAGCCCTTGTTCGCGGATATGCGTCTCCACCGCGTACCGCGCGCCAATGAGTTCGTAGGCGGTCGCGACATCTTCTGGCTCGGCTTTCTCTGCCTTGACGAACTCGCGCCTAGCAGGGGTCCAGCACTGCGCATGCTCGATGTCATCGCAGCGTTTTACATACGAGCTGTACGCGCTATGGCCAGCGGTCAGCAGCGTGCCCTTGAAGTTAGGTAGCAGCTGCTGCAGATGAGACTGCCCACGGGTTGTACTGAAGGTGAACGCCACCTCGTCATCCTCCCCGTACACGGGCCAATACCAGCACAGTGCCATCTTGCCTTTGGTCTTGCTATTACCCGCCTTGATGGGCGTCTCATCAATACACAGGGTCCTGCTTTGGAGGATGTGGCGAAGCTGCGCTTCATAGATGGGTTTAAGTAAACCAATCGCCTTGTGTGACCAGTGGGTGAGCGATTCTCGCGATAGCTTGATGCCATCGCGCGTCATGCGCTGATGTTGTCGGTACCAGGGTTGGTGATAGACTAATTTCTCTACCAATAACCCGACCACTAAACTGACATCGGCTATGGAGCTGCCCCACAGCCCAGAAGGTGCAGGCGCTGCGGTTATCTTCTGTGATGGCGTGTGCTTGAGCACGGGCCGCACGTATTTGAGCACCACATAACTGCTGATACGCTGTGCAAGCCGGTGGGTCACCTTATGACTCACCACCTCGTACTCATGCGCATTGTCGCCGCTTAGCTCAGGGGCCGGGAGTTCGATAGTCTGGACCGGCACGGAATCATCAAAACGAAGACCGGTATCGTTGACGCAGCGCTCGCCACGCCCCTTGCGCCGAGTGTAGGTTATTGTCTCTTTGGTGGGCTCAGCTTTGCTCGGCTGTGTATCTTTTTCAAAGCCCTTGAGCAGCGGTTGATGTGGGTTATCTTCGATACGTCGTTTCTCGGATTTACGCCCAAACAATTGCTGCTTGAACCAATCGAGCTGATGCGTCAAATCAGCAACTTGTTGCTCCAATATGGCGACCCTTTCGGGGTCATTTTTTGCATTGGAAATGCGCGTCTTTATAGCGATTTATTATACCAAAACACGCGCTTGAACGGGGTGCGAATAGCGCCTGAATCGCTTAACATATTGCGGCGAAATGCCTTCCGCCAACAGCCGCAACGTGCTCATATCAACACGCACTTTGTGTGGCTCATCCCACTGTACTTGGAAGCAGCCGTGTTCCAATCGTTTCGCCCACACGCAGTAACCATCGCCGTCAAAATACAAGCACCTCATCTGGGTTCGCCGCCGGTTAACAAACACGAAAAGCGCACTGCCCAACGGGTCTTCCTTCAGCGTATGTTTGGCCAACGCACTTAACCCATCGAACGATTTTCGCATATCGACCGGATGGCGATAGATGAATACTTCCAAGTTCCGGCTCAGTGCCCACATCACACACCTCGCATGCGCAACACCACCGACTCGCCGAGCTGCAGTTCCAGCTCCCACGGCGCGTTGTTGTCCGGCGGTGCTTGCAGCGAAACAAAGTCAGAAGATGGAGTTGCCAGCGAGTTAGTGCTCGCCGCCCGCACACGAGTCAACGCTTTGTAGAATGACCTCATCGCCGCACCGCAGCCTGCTGCGCGTTATCAAAATTTAATCCACCAGCGCTATCGACACGCTCATTCAACATCCAAAGCGTATGCGCTAGGTCGCCAACGACTTCGATCTCAGGATGATTGTGTACATCGATTTCGGCTGACATGAAATCCAAGTGCACTACGTGTTTGGCGTCGTCCAGATTCCACAGCCGCGGATGATACTCAACCAAGTCGTAACCGAACGTAATGACAAGATCGGCCACTTCTATGGCACAAGAGACAAGATCTTGCGGCTGCAATCCGACCGTGAACAAACAGTATTGCGCGTCCACATCCACGCAGCCCTTAGCCATTAAGGTGCTAACGACTCCAATGCCAGTTTTTTCGCAAAACATGGGTAATTGTTTGCTCGCCCGACGCCGAATTGTGCCGATGCCTGCGAGGATAATTCGACGTTTGGCAGCAGCGATCCGGTCAAACGCTTGATCAACAGTCTTTTCGTCAGCGACTGGACGCCGGAAGCGGCGCGGGTCCAGAGGTTTGTTGCACGTTTGCCGCTTGGCAACGCCTTCCGGCAATTCCACGTGATAGCACCCGGTTTTTCAGAGCGCGCGGAACGCACCGCTTTGCGAATCATCTCCGGGATACTATCCGGGCCCCAAATTGTATATGACCACTTGGTGAACGGCGCAAACATCGCCACAACGTCCATCGGCTGATGCGATTCTTTGTGCAGGCGGTCAGACGAAATTTGACCAGTGATCACCAGCATCGGGGCACGGTCCATATTGGAATCAGCCACGCCAGTTATTAGATTGGTGGCGCCCGGCCGAGTGTCGCTAAACAAGCGGCCGGGTGTCCGGTTAAGCGCCCATAAGCCTCCGCCATAAAAGCCGCGCCTTGTTCATGGCGTGTCAGCACAAACTTGATATTTTCCGACGCCTCTAGCGACATCATCAGGTCGGAATTCTCTTCGCCTGGAACGCCGAAAACGTATTCAATGCCCTCCTCTTCGAGGCATTTGACGAACAGATCTGAAGCCTTCAATTTTTCCCTCAGCCCTCGCATCAGAGCGCAGCGAAGACCGGCACGCAGCGACGGCGAAAACATCAACAAGTTCTCATCGCTTAGATCAATGTAGCCCCAGCCCGCGTATGCGAATACGCAAATCGAAGCGCTCAATCATTATCAACAAACTCGTTGTGCGCGGCCCCAAGTGCGCAAGGCACTCCTGTGCCATCGGCGCAATTGCGGAGGTTGTTGGTAGCGGTTGATGGTTGCGCATTAGCCCGCGCATGCGCGGTAAGAACACCCATTGCAACCACTGTTCAAACCTTAAGGTGTCAACACAGAAAGGCAAAGCTGAACCGAGTTGCTCGGTGTCTGGCGCAACCTGGCCCCAGATCCCCACAGCACGCATTTCGAATTCGATGCGGTCGACTAAGCCAGCAATTTCCGTCGGGATTTCGCCGCGCGGCGTAACCCTTACAGTAGACCGACTAGGGGTCATGCGGGACCGCAACGCTAGGCACCCAGCAATAGCCTTCGGCGTCGAGAAGATAAGTTTCGCGCAGACCATGCGGCTTGTCGATACTGCCAGCCAGCACGGTAAAGCCGTGTTCTTGCGCAGCATGTTCTGCACGGTCAGGGTCGCAGCCGAACAAGCGCAATTCTGCGCCGGCGCCACGCCCAGTCTCACGCCCTGCGATGCCAGACAAGGGGTGCTTGTCGTAGGTGTGGTCTGCGTGCAAACACCACTGCGCACCAAAACCTGCAACAGCGACAAAATCCGGATCGCTATAGAGCACTGAAGCACCGAGAACCTGGGTCTGAAACTCCACCGCTCGCGCAATGTCAGCGACTAACAAATTGATCGATAGTCCAGTGCGCATCTCGCTCAGCTCGCGCCCGTAGGCTGGCGCCGGCATCCACGCATCGCCGTGTCGTAATTTCATCGCGATGATTCCCCTATCGAGCGCCGAGCGCCGCCTTGTAGCGTCTTACCGTTGCATCTAGACCATGCCACAGCGCATCCGCGATTAGCGCATGACCGATCGACACTTCCACGACTCCAGGCACGGCAGCAACAAAAGCAGGCAAATTCTCCGCCGTCAGGTCATGCCCTGCATTAATTTCAAGACTGGCAGACTCAGCCGCGTGCGCACTGTCAACGTAGCGCGCCAGAACCTCATCGTGCCTCGGCGTAGCATGGGCGCGTGCGTACTCTTCGGTATAGAGTTCAACGCGGTCCGCACCGGTTGCGGCGGCAGCGGCAATCTGGCGCGGATCAGGATCCATGAATAGCGCCACGCGCACTCCACTCGCATGTAGACGGCTCACCACCGTGGTCAAAAACTCTCCGTCTTTGTCAATATTCCAACCGTGATCCGAGGTGCGTTGATCCGGCGCGTCGGGCACCAAGGTGCACTGCGTCGGGCGCAGCTGCTCGACCAACTCCAAGAATTCACCTTCTGGATTGCCTTCGATATTGAACTCAACGGTGAGCATCTGGGCAAGCTCATGCACATCAGACACGCGGATATGGCGTTCATCGGGGCGTGGATGCACGGTGATGCCATCAGCACCAGCGCCAATGCAGGTAGCCGCCGCGGCCGTGACACTGGGATAGCCAACATCGCGCTGATTGCGCAACAGTGCGACTTTGTTCAAATTTACGCTGAGAGCGGTGCCGTGAGGTGTCACGGCATCATCGCGTTCTATTGTGGTCATTGTATATTGGCTTCCCGGCAGGCAACGACGCGGCTTTGTGCGAACAATGCGTCGATACGGAGTGTCAATCGAGCCATTGTGCCATGTCAAACATGGCAGTGGCGGTTTGTTGCTGTGGGTGCGCGGCCTCATTCACTATCGATGGCAAACAATTCACGTAAGCGCGGATCCTGTTCCAATAACTCGATATTGCGTTGATTTGTGCGCAATACAAAATCCGCCAAGTCCCCCAAAAACGGTATCGACCCAACCACCACGTCCAAGACAACATTGCCTAGCATGCGTGCCAGGGTCATAAAAGAGGCACCCAGTCGATACCCTTCAATCACGATCCAAGCGGCAGCGAGCCCGGTCAAAAGGTCGCCCGCTACCGGTATCAAACCAAGCAGCGGATCTAAGCCAAAGCGAATTTGTGTGCCTGGTATACGTAACGATGAATCCAACAGACGCGCCAAATTTCTGAGCGCGCCCAAGCGTTTTGCGCGCCCGGTCGCGATGGCCACCACGATTGCGGCATAATCGCGCTCCGGTAAGGGTGCTAAGGCCATAGGGTGAACTCCGTTAGAGACCTCTCAAGCTAACGCTTAGCCAACGCGCTTGTTGCCGCTATTGATACCATCTCGAGGACAGCAATGAACAATCCTACAACGCCTGCGCCGCCGCCGATGGAGGCAGCGACGGTGGTTGTCGCGCGCAATGTAACGCACGGCATCGAAGTATTGATGTTACGTAAGAATTCCAAAATTCACTTCGGCGGCATGTGGGTTTTTCCAGGCGGAAAAGTAGACCACGCGGATGCGGACGCACAATCCGGCGATCCATTCGTTCGCTTTCGCAATGCAGCCACCCGGGAGGCTGAAGAAGAAGCGGGCATCCGCCTTGACGGAAGCGCACTGGTACATTTCTCCCATTGGTTGCCGCCACCGGTACGACCGGTTCGGTTCTCGACGCACTTTTTCATCGCTGCTGCACCGCCAGACCTAGCAGACGTGGAAATCGATGGCGGCGAGATCACTGCATACAAATGGATGAACGCGACTGAGGCTTTAGAGCGACGCCACCGCGGAGAGATCGAGGTAGTAACGCCAACCTTCGTCACCTTGGACTGGCTCAGACGCTTTACCAGCGTAAACGACGCAATCGCAAGCATACAGGCGCCAATCGACTACCACACCCACATCATCTCAACCGACAACGGCAATATCGCGTTTTATGCCGGCGACGTTGCGTACGATTCCCTCGACCCGACCCAGCCAGGGCCACGACGACGGGCAAACATGTTCAATGATGGCTGGTGGTGGGAAGAGCATGACGGCAACGGCACTGGTCCGGCAACGCAGCCGCTCGATTTCGCCACGTCGGCGCGATAGACCAGCGCGGGCGAATCGAAGATAGATCCGTCCACGCTAGAGTATTTGGCAGGCCTTAAGCCACACCAACAACACGATAGCGGCCTCAGTTGCCAACGATCAGGTCTGCAAGCTCATGCGGGGCTTGCAACATAGGATAGTGGCCAGTGTCCAAGGTCAACAACGGCGTGCCTAGGCGCGCCGCCGCGCGTTGCTGGTGCGCACGCGGCGGGTTGGCGCTACCGCTACACCAAATAACACGTGCATCCCACTTGTGCATCCAGAAACTCTTGAGCGTGATGGGCGCTTCCATAACCGCACGTGGATGCAATGTATATCGCTCCAGCGCCCAATCACGTGTATCCGCTTGTAACTCAGCAAACAGACGGTCACGCGCGTCTTCGTGGGTTGGACCGGTCCCAAAATCGGTAGTCACCGGATTACGGCGCGAGACCATATCCGCTACGCGCTCACCGTCAAATAACGCCAGGGCGTCAGCAAACACCACCCGGGCGACGCGCGCCCGCGCTTGTTCAGCAGCACGGCACAACACCATTCCACCCGTACTAGTCCCAACCAAGATGGCGTCGTTTAGATCTTCGCAACGCAGCAATTCTGCAATTTCATGAGCATGCGTTTCGTTGGTAATACCGGCTCGAAGTTGCTGCGCACGCTCGGCACAGCCGTCCAGCGTTGGTGTGTAGACATCATGTCCCATCGCGCGCAAGCGCGCGGCCATCGGCTTCCATATCCAGCTGCCTTGGTATGCCCCATGAATCAACACAATTTCCGACACTAAAATTTTCTCCTCAACTGTCAACGTCCAACTCGGCTAGACATATTGCTCAACTCACGCGGAAGCGCAAGCCTTGCGGTAAATACGCAGGTGCGTAAAAGTAACCTTACTCTATCTGGCACCGGCGTTTGACGGACTCCCAATGCAAGCAACAACCAGCGCCTGCCCATGCGGCACCGGCTTTCCGTTCGCAGCGTGCTGCGCGCCATACTTAGCCGGTATTGCGCCGGCGCCCACGGCCGAAACTCTGATGCGCTCTCGCTACAGCGCATACGTGCTTGAGCGCAGCGACTACATTCGCAGCACTTGGCACCCAGCAACCTGCCCGAACGCGCTCAACCCTGAGCCCGGGTTGCATTGGCTTGGGCTAAAAATAAAGCGTGTTGAAGATGGCCTCGAGCAAGATGACCACGGCATCGTTGAATTTGTAGCACGCAGCAAACGCGACGGCCGCGCACAGCGACTACATGAGACCAGCATATTTGAGCGCATCGACGGTAACTGGGTGTACGTGCGTGGCGAGGCGTGCTGAAGCAAACACAGCGCATGTCGCGGTCATCAACAAAAAACTACGCAGGTGTAGGACTAGGATCTCGTTTCATCCTCAATAATCATTTGTGCGGCGCGCTCGCCGATCATCATGCACGCGGCATTGGTGTTGCCAGACACTAGCGTCGGCATGATCGATGCATCCGCTACGCGTAAATTGCTGACACCATGCACACGCAAACGTGAGTCAACGACTGCGAGCGGGTCTTGGCCCATCTTGCAGGTACCTACTGGGTGGTACGCGGTCTCCGCCGTGGCACGAACCCAATCGAGGATCTGGTCGTCCGTTTCGACCTGAGCACCCGGCTTGAACTCGTCTCCACGCACTCGCCCGAGCGCCTGCGTGTTGACCAGCTTGCGGGTCCAGCGCACCGCACTAATGGTTGTTCGACGGTCCAGTTCTGTTGCTAGAAAATTGAAATCTATAGTCGGCTCGACGAGCGGATCAGCGCCGCCGAGGTGGACACATCCTCGGCTCTCAGGGCGCATCTGATAGAGCACGACGGTCATGCCCGGACGCTTGTGTAGCTTGCGATCGGCGGTGTACGTGTAGGGCATAAAATGTAGCTGTATGTCCGGCGCCATTAAGCCCTCGCGGCTCTTTAGAAATGCCAAGATCGGCGCAGTAGGCAAACTCAAAAAGCCACGTCGTGTGGCCGCGTAGCGCACAACTTGCCACAACAAGCCAAGGCCGCGGGCACGGTCATTGTAAGATGTGCGTGGCGCACTCAAACCCCAGCCCATGCGTGGCGACAAATGGTCGCGCAGATTTTCACCGACGCCGGCCAAGGCATGGCGGACTTCTATGCCGTGGCGCTTAAGAATCTCCGCTTGGCCGATGCCAGAGAGTTCTAATAGCTGAGGCGAGTTAATTGCCCCGGCCGACAGCACCACCTCGGCGCGACTTTGCGCACTAAAGCGCGCGTCACCCACTTGATACTCAACACCACAGCAGCGACGCCCATCGAACAATAGTCGCCGGGCCAAAGCCTTGGTTACGATGTGCAGATTTGGGCGGCGCTTTACTGGCTCCAGAAAGCAGCGCGCAACACTCATGCGCCTGCCATTAGCTATCGTAGTCTGGGCGGTAACCACGCCTTCCTGGTTGGCGCCGTTGTAGTCCGGGTTATCAGCAATTCCGAGTTCGCGACCAGCAGCACGCAGTGCGTCATAGAGCAAATTCTTATCATCCGCTTCGGTCACCAATAAGGCACCGTCACGACCGCGCGTCGCATCAGTGCCACCGGCGTAGCACTCCAAGCTCTTGAAGGCAGGTAGCACATCTGCATAACTCCAGCCGCGATTGCCCATCTGTGCCCAAGTGTCATAGTCCTCAGCTTGCCCACGCACGAATACGAGTCCGTTTATCGCACTTGAGCCACCCAATAGGCGACCGCGTGGAACACCTAAGCGCCGCCCTGCCATAGCGCCTTGGGCAAGCGATTCGTAGCACCAGTTAGCGGCAGGGTCATCGACGAGTTTGGCTACACCGATAGGGATTGGGCTCAACCAATGGCTCGCCGGGCCGGCTTCCAGCAACAGCACTTGGCGGCGCGGATCGGCACTGAGCCGATTGGCGAGTACACCGCCAGCAGAGCCGGAACCAACGATGATGTAGTCATAGCTATCCATGCACTACCCTATGTTTAGCTGAGCTTCGATGTGCCGATTGACAGCGTGCGCTGTCCTAAGCTAGGCCCATGGTGGCGGTGCGTCCCATTCGTCCCAGAAAGTAGTTGCACTCGTTGGCAAGCGACTCGTTGGGCCAAAATTTCCGCGCGGATACCCTAATGGGATGCAGCAATGAAACACCATCTCGGATGGAATCTTAAACAGCCCATTCACGCGCTCCATCACGCTTGGGTGCAAGGTCGTTAACACCGAGCCAATGCCGAGCGCGCGTGCCGCCAGCAGCATGTTTTGCACCGACGGATAGGTCGAAGATGCCGCCACCCCTGAGGCATACGAAAACGCCAAGATAACCGCAGGTACGGCGGCCATTTCGTCGGCCAAGATAGACGGCAATCGATAGACCGAGCCTTCCGGAATATCCGCTTTGCTGGTCCATCCGTAAGCATCTTTGCGTTTCGCCCACCACGCCTCACGATAGAGTTCGCCGAAGGTTTGCAATTTGTTTCGGTCGCGAACCACCAGATAGCGCGCAGGCTGCGCGTTGCCGCCGTTGGGCGCTTTAGATCCGGCATCCATAATAACGCGAATATCTTTGTCAGCGACGGCTCGGCTCGAGTCGATGCGCCGAATAGCGCGCTGCGAAAACATCACCTCACCAATTGGCATTGATAGTTCTGCGGGGGGCTCCAAACGCACCATTTCCATACTTTGTATCCTTAAGCTACGAAGACCGACAAACATCAGCCGAATAGCTTAGCTTAACCCACTCAATGGTGGTCTCGACGCTGGCATTCAGTCTCCTAGCCGCCAGCCGCCACACAATTTGCAACCGGCTGCAGTAAGGCCTTGAGCGAGTGCTTGCCGAGGCCCGCAGCTCGCGCGCAACACACGCCGATCTCAGCCAAAAAATTTGAGCAGCGTCGCGTCTTGATGTCGGCTAAACTGCGGGTTCGCTTTTACACGTTTTGGAGGATAGGACATGTTAGAGGTTGGCGCCTCAGCACCTGATTTCAAACTCAAGAGCCACGATGGTGAAGAAATATCGCTTTCACAATATCGCGGCAAATGGGTCGTTATCCACAGCTATCCGCTGGCTTTCACCGGCGGCTGAAGCAATCAAACTTCCTCGTTCAACCGTGCGTTGACAAAGTTTGACGATGCTAATGCGCAAGTCCTCGGGCTTAGCGTGGATTCTATGTTTGCACTGAAGACGTGGGCTGCTGCCATGGGCGGGATGAAACACCCGTTGTTGGCGGACTTCTGGCCTCACGGCGGCGTTGCGCAATCGCTTGACATCTTTAACGATGGCGGCGGTTTCGCCAACCGGACGGTGATTATCATCGACCCGGAAGGTGTCGTGCGTCACACCGAATTACACCAAGGCACATTGCCTGAAGTGGATGCGGTACTCGCAAAGCTAACGGCATTAGCCGCTTAAGTTTTGACCGCCGCGTGAAAGACGCACGCATGTGCGTGCGTCTTTTTTAACTCACTCGGGTAAGCGTTGCGCTGCGTCCTCAGCAGCAATCTTGCCGGTGATGAAACACTCAGCCAAGTTGCACCCTGCCGTATATAAGCTGCCCCATATGCTGCCCAACTCACCGGCAACATACAGCCCTTCAATCACCTCATCGTAAGGGTTCACAACACGTTGGCGCGCATCGTGACGCGGACCGCCTTGGGTATTGGAGATCACCGGCCACATCTGCCCGCAATAAAACGGTGCTTTTACGATCGGCATCATTGAAGTGCTTGGCCGCCCGAGCGGGTCCTGGCGCGCAGCAACAGCCACGTTCCATTGCTCAATAGTTTCGCTTAACAGGACTATGTCGACCTGCATCAATGCGGCTAACTCTGCCAGCGTTTCCGCTTTGCGCAGTAAGCCGTTTTCTAGCTCGGCGAGGTTGTCGCGACTCCACTCGTAGTGCACTGAAGGGTCGGCGTCATTGAGCACCGGCGATCCGATCGGATACAGCTCACGCCCGTCCTCATCAAACACGCACCAACACGGCACCCGTGGAAAGCGCATCGTTCCCGGATCGTACGGCTCCATATCTCGGTGGCCGGTGTCTTGCACGTACGGGCCATACTCATTCATAAAGCGTTGACCATCGCGGTCCACTAAGATCCATGCCATCGCAGCAGCGCGCTCATCGGCATCACTCGGATGTCCGAAGCCCGCTGGGCGCCAGTCAGGCAGGCGCTTCATGCGAATGCCAACATCTGCATGTTCTGGGTGACGGAAACCGTAAGTCCCGTGAAAATGCCACATGTGCCACAGCTCCGCGCCGGCGGCTTGTGCCATGCGGATGCCGTCACCTGTATTGCCGCGACAGGCTGACGAAAGCACAGGGTCGATCTGCCAGAACTGGCGCTGGATATCGGGCGCGCCCTCGAATCCACCACACGCGAGAATCACACCGGCGCGCGCGGCAATCTCAACACTTTCTCCGGCAATACACGCACGTACACCGGTGATCACTCCTTGTACGCTGATTAAGCGTTCTACCGGAGCACTCAGGCGCACATCGATTGCGTCGCCGCGCGCGCTAATCGCTGCCGCCACAACTTTAAACACACCGGCCCCACCGCCAGTCGAACTGGCCGCAGCGCCGCCTTTCTCAGAGCGCGATCCGCCGCGCAATGCGCGCGCGTGCGGGTATTCGGTCACGGGGTCGAAACCAGGAATCGATTGCACTTCGAGCATGCATAGTTCGTCGAAACCAGGAAATGGGTAGTTACCGTGGCGCGGGTTCAAAGCAACTACCGCAGCGCAACTTGTCGCCAATTGCTCAAACCATTGCGGCAGCCACAACATGCCTGCGGCAATCGGCTCAATATTCTCATCTGGTGTACGACCATCATTGCTCGCCTTGATGTAGTCAAACGCGGCGCGATAATTTGCAGCGACACGCAAACCACCTCCAGCGGTAATCGAGATACCACCGGGTACCTGCATTTTTTCAAGTAACAGTACCTTCATTCCAGCATCAGCCGCAGCAATCGCCGCTGCCGCGCCAGCAAAACCATAGCCAGCAATGATCACATCGTAAGCCGCTTGCGTATTTGCCATCCGCCAACCCTTTCCCTACTACCGAAAACCCACTATCTTGCGCGAACTATGTCTCGTTTGCAGCCATCGCCGCAGTCAAGGTCGGCCACAACGACACGCAGTGCCAATTCGCACAACACTCGACAACACAATTTTAAGCATGCACAGCACAGTGCTGTGCACTTATCGCAGCACAGAGAAATAACATGCCCGCTCCGATCCTATTCACGCCGCTTACTATTCGCGATTGTGTACTCAAGAACCGTGTGGTGGTGGCGCCGATGCATCAATACGCAGCCGTCGATGGTTTTCCAACAGATTGGCACTTAATGAACATCGGGCGCTACGCAGCAGGCGGAGCCGGCTTGGTATTCGTCGAATCAACCAAAGTCGATCGGCGCGGATGTGGCACCGTCGGTGATCTTGGGCTTTGGGATGACAAATTTGTCAGCCACTTCAAGCGCCTCGCAGACTTTATTCGCACGCATGATGCGGTACCCGCATTGCAGCTGGGACACTCTGGGCGCAAGGCGCGACGCGCACGCCCGTGGGAAGGCGGCCATCCACTCACGCGAGCTGAGGCAGGCGAGCAATGGGATGACTGGGAATTGGTCGCGCCAAGCGCACTCGCATCACCTGGAACAAAAGATCCAGAACCACGTGGTTTGAGCAATGCGGAGATCAAGGATCTGGTACAGAAATGGGCGGATGCAGCAGCACGTGCGCACACCGCTGGTTTCGAAGTGTTAGAGATTCACGGCGCGCACGGCTACCTCATCCATCAATTTTTGTCGCCGCTCGCCAATGCACGCAATGACGAATACGGCGGTTCAGAGCGCAACCGAATGCGCTTCGCACTTGAAGTCACGCAAGCTGTCCGCGCTAACTGGCCCGCACACAAGCCTCTGTTTATGCGTTTGTCAGTCGAGGATGACGCCGGGTTCGGCCCACAGCAAAGTGTGAATTTGGCGCGTGAACTCAAACCTCTAGGCGTCGACGTTATCGATTGCAGCTCAGGCGGCATACTCGGGCGTCCGGTTGATGGCGCTGGCCCGGTCGGATACGGATACCAAGTACCTTACGCGGAGCGTCTGCGCAAAGACGCTGACATGATGAGTATGGCGGTTGGCCACATCGTGCATGCGGATCAGGCCGAGCAGATCCTGCGTAGCGGCCAAGCAGACCTGGTCGCGCTTGCTCGTGAGTTGCTTTACAACCCGAATTGGCCGATGGATGCGGCACAAAAACTCGGCGTGGATGCGCAGTTTTCAAGCGTGCCGTCAGCACAAGCCTATTGGTTAGCGAAACGCGCTAGCGGTGGCGTCGATGTAGTGCCATCTACATACGGTCGTAATCTTCACACGGCACGAGTCGGCCCACCCGAGTAAGTACTATACGAACAAGTACTGATAGATGTTGCTGCGCGCAGGGTCGCTTACTAGCCTTTGTGCGCAACGAATAGCCCACCGCCGATCAAGCCATCTTCGAAAGCAGCCGCAATGTCGCCATTCTTTTGCGCCACAATGGCATAGATCTTGGCACCGTACTTTTCTGTCATCTGCGCTTCGATCTGCGCTAGGCGCTGCATGATATTTCGGTACTGTTGCACAAAAACATCCGAAATATCTTCATCATGCGTAAGCGTAAATCCATACTGCTCTAACAGCTCAATGTAGCCCGCGTAAGATTGCACATTGGTCGACGCGCAAGCGTCACACACTTGCGCCCGACGCTCCTCGGTCATTACCCCGGTCTCTATCCAATCACTAAAGACCACTCGTCCTTTATCACTGAGCACGCGCGCACATTCGCTAATCAGCACCGACTTGTCCGGCACATGGCACCACGCGTCCTGCCCCCACACGACATCGAAGCTTGCGTCAGCTAATGGCAGATTTGTCGCATCACCTTGTTGGAACGAAACTCGGTGTTGTAGGGCTTGCGCTTGGGCCCGTGCGGTAGCTTGTGCAACATTGACATCGGCCAAATCGATGCCAGTGACAGCACAGCCAAACTCGCGCGCGACGAACATCGCGGGCCCACCTAGCCCGCAACCAATATCAAGCACGCGGTCACTTGCATTTAACTGCGCTAACAAGGCTAGTTTACGACTCGACTCAAGCCCGCCGATAGACAGGTAGTCACTGCTATACATCATTTCGATAACGTTGATGCCAATAGCGTTGTAGTTGCTAAGTACCGCCTCTTTGCTCATGTCTGATTCACTCTGCGTGCCTACTGATAATGACTTTGTGCGCAAGCTATTGGCGATGTAATCGCACAAAGCGCCGAAACGAATGCCGCCGATATTGGCCTGAAAATGGCCACGTAGCGGATTCTTTGGCGCGCGCGTCGTGTCGAAATTTAGCGCGTATCATAACGCGCTGATACTCACATACAAACGTGCGCTTAGCCCCGATGTGATGGCCGCGCGCGAAGGTCCTAGAGCAACAATGCCGGAACTAGACCACCAATTGTCCGCGCGTAACGGCAAGTGGGTTTTGTTAGCCACAATTCTCGCCTCTAGCGTTGTCTTCATCGACATGACCATCGTCAACTTAGCTTTACCGGTTATGCAACTCGATCTGGACGCGAGTTTCAGTGTTATGCAATGGGTCGTAGAAGCTTACGTATTGCTACTGACGTCGTTGATGTTGGTCGGCGGCAGTCTTGCCGACGCTTATGGTCGGCGCCGCTTGTTGTGTCTCGGAGCTGGCGTTTTTGCGTTGGCATCAGCCGGCGCCGGGTTCGCTGCTGACGGGCCGCAATTGATCGCCGCGCGCATACTCCAAGGTATTGGCGGAGCCATGCTGGCGCCTGCGAGCCTAGCGCTCGTATCGTCGAGTTTTCCTACTGCCACGCGCGGCAAGGCGCTTGGTCTTTGGGCCGCATTTTCAGGTATTTCAACTGCCATCGCGCCACCGCTGGGCGGCCTACTGATCGAGGCGTGGTCCTGGCGCGCGGTATTTTTTGTCAACTTGCCATTACTCGCGATAGTCATTTTCGTCGCGTACAGATATATCCCCGAAAGCCGCATAGAAAATCATCACAAAAGGGTCGACGTAGCTGGCGCGGTGACAGCCGTGATTGCGCTTGGCGCTTTAACGTTCACCTTTCTACGCGCAGGTGAACATGGTTTTACCGACCTCCTGGTTGCGCTCTGCGGCGCTATCGCCGCGCTCGCTGGCGCTGCGTTTGTTGTGATCGAACGTCGGGTTGAAAATCCGATGCTGCCGCTTGGAATTTTTGCGTCGCGCGCTTTTGCCGGCCTGAATCTCATGACGCTTATCTTGTTCATCGCAGTATCTGGAATGATGTTTTTTCTGCCGATGGTGCTGATGCAATCATTCGGCTACTCGCCGACACAAGCCGGGGCTGCGGTGATCCCATCGATGTTGGCAATGTTCATTATCTCGCCGCTGATGGGGCGCTACATTGACCGCGCCGGCGCGCGGCTACCGATACTCATCGGTCCATGGATCTCGGCACTCGCCTATGTTCTGTTCGCACTCAACGACGAGGCCGGTTATTGGACCGGACTGTGGCTCCCAATTGTGGTGATGGGCATCGGTTTCGGCGCCTGGGTCACGCCACTAACCAGCGCCGTCATGTCCGTCGCTGGAGAGCAACGCTCAGGCCTTGCTAGCGGCATAAACAACGCGGTCGCGCGACTCGCGCAGTTGCTCGCCATTGCGCTGCTCGGCTTACTTGCGGCCCACACCTTTCAAGAGCAGCTGGACCTAAGCCTGATGGCCCACAACAGCGGCCCTGAATGGCTTGAGTTACTCGCACCTGATCGCGTGAAGCTCGGTGGCATGCGTGCACCAGCGAGCCTCTCGCTGGCAGCGCAGTCCGACCTCAATCAACTTATCCAAGCTGCGTTTCGAGATGCTTTTGCGCGCGTTGCCTGGGTCGCGGCGGGTTTGTGCATAGGTGCGAGTGCGATTGGCTATTGGGCAACCAGCAAGCCGTGCGCGCGCGCACGCACTTAACTCTGAACATTTAAGGCATATAATCCCTTTCACTCGAATACTCGAGCAACGAAGGATCATTCATGCGCGGGCCAACATCCCATATCTATTTCTCCCAGCGTCTGCGTTTGCACTACGTTGACTGGGGAAATAAAGACGCACCACCCATGTTACTGGTGCACGGCGGACGCGATCACTGCCGCAACTGGGACTGGGTCGCGGAACGCTTCAGCGCGGACTACCACATTATTGCCCCAGATCTGCGTGGGCATGGCGACTCTGCCTGGATGGTTGGTGGTAACTACCTGCATCTGGACTACGTCTACGACATCGCGCAACTCATTCACCAGACCGCGATCGCGCCAGTCACCATCATCAGCCATTCAATGGGTGCGGCGGTATCGCTCACCTACACCGGCTTATATCCTGATAGCGTCGCCGGACTCGTTGCGATAGAAGGTATGGGCTTGTCGCCCGAGCGTCGTCAGAAACGCGATGCGCTGCCGTTTGCGGAGCAGATCACCGACTGGGTTGACGGAATGCGCAAGACCTCTGGGCGCACGCCACGGCGTTACCCGTCGTTACAAGAAGCATTTGAACGCATGCACCAGGAGAACCCGCATCTGTCTGCCGAACAGGCACGTCACCTGACCATCCACGGCAGCAATCAAAACGAAGACGGCACCTACTCGTGGAAATTCGATAACTACATACGCTCGCGCGCGCCGCTGCAACTTTCAGGCGCTGAAACCGCGCAACTGCACCAACAAATAGCATGCCCAACCTTGTTAGTTCGTGGCACCGAATCGTGGGCCTCCGATCCTCTTAAAGACGGGCGCGCCGCCAACATCGCCGATGTTCGTGTGGAAAACATCGAACAAGCGGGTCATTGGGTGCACCACGACCAACTTGATAAGTTTTGTCAAATCACCCGAGATTTTCTCAACACTTGAAACCAAGCTTCGGCCACGCAAACCAGGCCAGCCTCGGCTGGTTTCGAGCCGTAGCGATGCGCTGCACTTAATTTTGGGTCGCTGGCCTAGCTTTGCGCTGAGCCAAGTCATTGCGCTAGGACAACATGCTTCGATTGGTTTGCCAGGCGTGGTCACCGCGCTGCTATTCTTAACGAGCTATTTTGCAGCTAATCTTCAAGAGTACTTATGGCCAAGCTCGAATTTGCGACTACTTTGCGTTCTCCTTACAACGTCGCAGCCGCCGCGCAGCGCATCGAAGCACTTGGCTTCGATGCGCTCGGCTGCGGTGAGCATGTAATGTTTCACGGCGACACCGCCAATGGTTTTGTGTCGCTGGCGACCGCCGCAGGCGCGACCCAGCACATCAAGTTATTGAGCGCTATTACGCTTGTGCCGCTATATCCTGCCGCACTGTTGGCCAAGCTTGGCGCGAGCTTAGACGTTGCCTCTAACGGGCGCTATATGTGCGGCGTTGGTGTCGGCGGTGAATTTCCGAAGGAGTTCATCGCCTGCGGCGTGCCGATCGCGGAACGCGGCGCACGCACTAACGAGGCATTGGAAATCCTGCAACGAGTGTGGTCAGAAACTAATGTAAATTTTGACGGAAAGTTTACCTCTCTCGAAGACTTTTCGCTCAAACCCTTACCCATCCAGCGCCCTCGCCCACCCATTTGGATCTCCGGGCGCAAGCCAGTCGCAATGCGCCGCGCAGCGCGATTTGGCGATGGCTGGCTGCCGTACATGTACACGCCCGAACGCCTAGCGCAGAGCTTGCAAGTGATTCGTGATGAGTGTGAGCGTAACGGTCGTGACCCAAGCGAGGTGAAACCCGGGCTATACATATTCACCGCGGTCCATGAGGACGCTAAGACTGGCGTAAAAATGGCGGCGGACCGACTTGGCACTCAATATGCGCAAGACTTTGACAAGTTTGTCAGCAAGTACGCACTCGGCGGCACGCCTGAACAGTGCCGCGCGCGGCTGCGTGAGTACATTGATGCTGGCGCTGAGTTTATTGTGCTGTCATCTGCGTGTCCTGATGACTACCTTGAAACCAATATAGAACTCATCGCCAAGGAACTCGTCGAGCCCTTGAGAAACGCCTGAGTCACACTGCAACGGCACGCGGTGCCCGCGCTAAATGCCGCCCGCGCACGATCCGAACAGATAAGAGAATAGCCGCATGTCATCACCAGACTCGCAACACCCGACTGAAGTTGCAGCCATCGAACTGGCTAAGCAAACATGGTTTTTCGTAGGCGGGCAATACGTCCAGGATGGCGATTCGCAAGTGCGGGTAGGGGCCGCATACGTAGAGTGTTACGAGCCGCGCAAAATCACCCATGAGACGCCCATCGTGATGATTCACGGCGGCGTACAAACCGGCACCAATTTTGTCGCCACAGCAGATGGACGACGCGGCTGGTTACACGATTTTTTGCGTGCCGGTTATGTTGTCTACATCATGGAACAGCCGGAACGCGGCCGCTCCGGTCACGCCTTGAGCGGCGCGCAAACACAAGCAATGCAACGCTACGGCACCGAACGCGTGATGGAGCGCTTCACCGCGCCCAGAACACAAATGTTATGGCCGCAAGCGAGCAAACACACGCAATGGCCAGGAACGGGCCAGCCAGGCGACCCGACCTTCGACAATTTTTTTGCATCACAAGTCGAGATGCTAAACGACCGTAGCGCAATTGAAGAGCTCAATCGTGATGCAGGTACAGCATTGCTGGATCGCATTGGACCGGCAATTGTGCTGACACACTCGCAATCCGGGCCCTTTGGTTGGCTCATTGCTAACCAGCGGCCCGAGCTGGTCAAAGCCATACTCGCGCTTGAGCCTAACGGCCCGCCGTTTTTCGAAGTTGAGTTTTTAGGCGAGCCGAATTGGTTTCAATACGCAGACACGCTCGACCGGCCTTTCGGAATCACTCGCGCTGAACTGACATTCGACCCGCCGCTTGCCCCCGGCGAAACCCTGACACATACGCGCTCGCAAGCCCCCTCTCCAGATCAAGTAGCAGGATTCCTACAAGCTGAACCGGCGCGCACCTTACCCAAGCTCATCGGCATACCGATACTCATTGCCGTTGCAGAAGCGTCTTATCACGCCGCTTACGATCACGCCACCAGCGACTTCTTGAGCCAAGCTGGCGTGGAACATGATTTCGTTCAATTGGCAGATCACGGACTGCGTGGAAATGGCCACATGGTCATGCTTGAGTGCAATTCTCACGCCGCGGCTGATTTGTTTCTGCAGTGGCTAGCGCGCCACCAGTTGTAACGCACTACGCTTTCAGTAATCTCGCACTGGCACTAAGACTCAAGAGTCAACTACGCCCAATTCCGTCTCCAGGAATCTCACCCGCGCGCTCAATTGCTGAACCTCCTCTCGCAAGGCCTGCATTTGCTCGACCAGCAGCACGGCATCAACGCCACTTATCGGACTGTGCGCGTCCGCTACGGCGCTTGGCGCCAACGAAGTTGGACCATCTGGAGAGCTCGATGGCTGGCTGGCGCCTGGAATAGGCAGGTCGAATGTCTCGACATCCGCATGCGCAGACACGCCGCCAGTTGCCCGATCGAGCGAATCAACGGTCTTATCCAGCAGTTGCGTCCAGCGTGATTCGCGTCGGCCTGGTTCACGTGGCAACTCGAAAACCCACGGGCCACGTGTATGCGTTATCAACGATTCCAACACCGCATTGATGTCGTCGGTACTATCGCTACTGCGCAGGCGTTCGCTGCGGGTTTTTAATTCACCCGGTGTTTGCGCACCGCGCAACATCAGCACCGCCAATACGGCGAGTTGCGAGCGCTTAAACACAAAACTCAAACCTAGGGAGTCATTCATTCTATGCGCGAACTTGGGTACCCGCGAGCCAGCAGGATTGCGTTCACGCACCAAAAACTCACCGATTAAATACTGCAACGCTGATTGCAACTCGGCGTCGCTTAGCGCCATCACCGGCTCACGACTAGTCTTCTGGTTACACGCATTGACCAAGGCTGCGAGCGTGAGCGGATACTGATCCGGTGTGGTCAGCTCTTTCTCAATTAGCGCTCCCAGCACTCGAGTTTGCGTAGCGTTCAGTTCTAAGGGCATGCCCCACTCCCAAGCCAGTTTTCGCAGATTCGCGCGCGTTTGATTTAGGCACAAACACGCTACTTCGTCCACGTGTAAGTCGCCGATTGCTCTGACCCATAAAACCAAGCGCGACCGCAGTATGTGCCACCAGCAGCGCAGCTGAGCCATAATAGTCAGCATTACTTTGAAGTTTTTGAGCATGAAGACGATGGGACCACTGCAGGGCATAAAAGTTGTAGAGCTAGCTGGTATCGGACCGGGACCGATGTGTGCGATGTTGCTATCTGACTTGGGTGCGGATGTGATTCGGGTTGACCGTACACAAGACTCCGGCCTAGGTATGAAGCGTGAGCCGCAGTTCGATCTGCTCAATCGAGGACGGCGCTCGGTAGCAATTGATCTGAAATCCACCGCCGGGCGCGACAGTGTGTTGCGACTGGTCGGGCAGGCCGATGCCTTGATCGAGGGATTCCGTCCGGGTGTGACAGAACGCCTCGGCCTTGGCCCAGATGATTGCTGGAGTCACAATCCACGCCTGGTTTACGGACGTATGACCGGCTGGGGACAAGATGGTCCGATCGCCAAGGCTGCTGGCCACGACATCAACTACATCGCTCTGACTGGCGCTTTGCACGCCGTTGGGCAGAAGAACGGACCACCGGTTCTGCCGCTGAACCTGTTCGGCGATTTCGGCGGCGGTGCGCTATACCTCGCCTTCGGCATCGCCTGCGGCATCATTGAGGCCCGCCAGTCTGGCCTCGGGCAAGTTGTGGACGCAGCCATGACCGACGGCTCAGCCTCACTCATGACCATGTTCTACGGCATGCTCGCCGGTGGCACATGGAACGATACACGTGGCTCGAACGCCGTTGATGGCGGCAGTCATTTTTATTCTGTATACGAAACCAGTGACGGCTTGTACGTGTCGATCGGGTCAATCGAGGCGAAATTTTACGCCGAGTTGCTGAGACTTACCGGGCTCGCTGACGCAGACTTGCCAGCCCAATTCGATCGTGAACGCTGGGAAGAGTTACGTAGTCATCTGGCAAGCGTATTTAAAACCAAAACGCGCGCCGAGTGGACCGAGATAATGGAAGGTACTGATGTTTGTTTTGCGCCTGTTCTATCGCTGAGCGAGGCGCCCGAGCATCCGCACAACAAAGCTCGCAATACCTTCGTCGAAGTTGAAGGCGTAGTACAACCAGCACCCGCACCACGCTTTAGCCGCACAGTTCAAGCGATTCAAAGGCCACCTGCTCACCGTGGCGAACATACAGACGAAGCGCTGCAGGACTGGGGCTTTAGCGCGTCCGAGCTGGCAGCGCTACGTGCGGATGGGGCAATCGTATGATTCATGCGCGTAGATCGCGCTAGCAAAAATATCGCCCGCACGTTGCTGCGGGCGCTTGCAAAAAGGAATTCGCCGGAGTGCGAGAATCAATGCATACACACCGAAGCCACGTACACGTAGGCTCATAGAAGACGGTCAGGAGAGCCATCATGGCAGGGGAAGTTTGGAAAGTCGGGCAGGTCAAAATTACACGCGTAGTGGAGATAGAAGCAACCGGTGGCATGAGCCGCATCATCCCAGATGCAACACGCGAACGCGTGCAGGAAATTGGCTGGCTCTACCCACATTTTGCTGATGAGGCCGGGCGAATGCGTGGCGCCATTCATGCGCTAATTGTTGAAACACCGGATCGCACGATTATTGTCGATACCTGCATTGGCAACGACAAGCAGCGCGGCGTGTCGGCTTGGAACATGCTCGATACGAGCTTTCTCGCCGACATCACCGCAGCAGGATATCCAGCCGAGCGCATCGACAACGTATTGTGCACGCACTTGCATGTCGATCACGTTGGTTGGAATACCAAGCTTGTGGACGGTGCATGGGTACCGACATTTGCAAACGCGCGTTACCTAATGGGTAACACCGAGTTCGCACACTGGCGCGCGCACGCGGACCAGATGGACGGCCAAGACATCATCATGCAAGACTCAGTCCTGCCAATTCTAGACGCAGGCCTGGTCGACCTAGTTGAGACCGATCATCAAATTTGTCCAGAAGTAAGGCTGATGGCTACGCCCGGTCATACACCAGGCCACGTTAGCGTGATGATCGAATCGGATGGCGAAAAAGCATTCATCACCGGCGATTTTTTACATCACCCGTGCCAACTCGCGCACCCTGAATGGAGTTCCGCTCCAGACAGCGACCCGGCGCAAGCGATCGCTACTCGCCGCGAGACTTATGCGCAGCTCGCCGATGAGCCAATACTTGTCATCGGAACGCACTTTGCGACCCCAACTGCGGGCTATCTAAAGCGCGATGGCGAGGCCTGGCGGCTCGACGTATAAGGACTGCGAAAATTGCTGGAACCAGTGGTATTAGTTCCACTGGTTCCAGTGGGTGATACCAGCTAAAGGCTCGCGCTTCGCAGTCTTGAAGTCGGTGCCCAAGGTGTACGCGACCGGAAGCAACGCCACTTGCAACATATCATCCGGGATCCCTAACAAGGCCGCCGCTTCCTCAGCATGACGTAAGTGCAAGGTGGTAATGCATGAGCCTAAGCCACGTGCTCGCAATGCCAATTGAAAACTCCAAACGGCAGGAAAGATAGATCCGAACAATCCTGCCCAAGCTGTTCCGCAAGCACCTGCAGCAACATGATTCTGTACGCACGGAATGACATGAACCGGCACTTTTTCGAGATTTTCAGCTAAGTAAATAGCTGAATCGAATACCCGCGCATTATCAACATCACCGCTTTCATTCGCACCGTTGTGGGCTGCATAGAGATAATTGTCAGCGCCTTTGCGATAGATGTCCGCAAGCGCCGCGCGCTTGTCAGCATCGGAGACCACCAGCCATTGCCATCCTTGTCGATTCGAGCCACTGGGGGCTTGAATCGCAAGTTCCAGGCATCGCTCAATGACCTGTCGCTCCACCGGACGTTGTAAATCCAAACGCTTACGCACGGCTCGTGTTGTACTCAATAACCAGTCACTTACTGTCGTGTCATCAACATTCAACTTGCTTTCTCCGTTGGCGGTACGCTTCTATTAGGTGGCGCTGCGTAGCAGAATTTCGACCTAGCTCGAGCGCACGCGCTGGTGACAAAATACAATTGCTTAGCGAAATTGACGCATAAAACGCCGATCAATCCAATCTTTCCAAAACCATACCCAGCGACCGCGCAGCGGCCAAAAGCCCCGTTTTGACACGACAGCATAGCGCGCGCCAGTGCCAATCAAAGCCAGATAGTCCGCCTGCGGGGTATGCGGGATGAGCGCCTCGGCCGCGAGCTTGGCGCGTAGATTGTGATCCAGCGGCGGCCCCTGGCGCACCGCAAATACGCCGGCTTTGGCGCGCGGATGACCACTGATGATGGCGCAATCACCGCTTGCAAAAATTCCCGGATGAGAGACCGACTGCAGAGTCCGGTCCACTAGTAAGAAGCCATTGTCGTCAGTAGCGACGCCGCATTGAGTGACCCAATCTTGGGCACTAGCGCTGGTCACCCAAAGCACTTCATCGATTGCATGAGTTGCGCCGCTTTCGACCTCAATGCAGTGCGACTTGACGCGAGTGACCCGCGCATTGAGATGCACCGTGATTCCTTGCTCCTGGCACAGCCGTGCAAATACCTGGCGAACCCCAGGCGTATGTTCCGGCAATATTTGTTCACTCGCAGCGAACAGGTGAAATGACAGTTGAGCAAATCGTTGCGGTTTTGACTGAAGCCGCAAGCGCAACCCTTGGCGCATCGCCAAGGCCATCTCTGTGCCACCTGCACCGGCACCCACGACCGCGATCGAAACCGCCGTGGTTGATTCCGTAATGCGGCTTACCAGCGCCTCCCAGCGCGCCAAGAAATTGCTAATGGGTTTCACTGCAACGGCGTGGTCTTGCGCGCCCGGTGCAGACATATCTGGGGTGGAGCCAATGTTAACTGACAAAACTTGATAGTTAACTCGCGCGCCACCCGCAAGCACCAGGGTTTGGCTGCGAACATCGAGCGCAACGACAGCATCGTGGATGAACTGCACCCCTGCTTTAGCGCAGAGCGAGCGCAGGTCTATGTGTGCATCCTTGACCGTATAGTGCCCTGCTACGACCCCCGGCAGCATGCCCGAATAAGGCGTCATTGCATCTTTGCTAATGAGCATGACGCGCCCTGCGGGCAATGCTTGCTTAGCTAATTGGGCAAGCACCAATGCGTGGCTATGACCGCCACCGACCAAAACCAGCTCTGCGCCCGCATCCATCAGCCAAGCCCCCGCTTGTCGCCGCTCCAGCGGCTAAACTCGCTGGAGCGGCGTAGCGCGCGCAATGGATGCTTAAGCCAAAGTGGATGCCCACGGCACTTACGCACC